>Ga0307431_1001166_pt1 | contig 15567 bp, 15 predicted proteins | sample SalMarWE160170MG_FD_202155 | JGI IMG/M metagenome (GOLD analysis project Ga0307431, IMG submission 202155) | Salt marsh sediment microbial communities from the Plum Island Ecosystem LTER, Massachusetts, United States - WE1603-170 | ecosystem: Environmental > Aquatic > Marine > Intertidal zone >...
GTACAAAACTCATAGATGCCTATATGGGCATCATGTTTAAGTAGTTTACTATATTTTCAAAAATACAGATTATTAGGAGAAAAATCACACTAAAAAATGGATGAGTAGTGGGATGGTGCCTAAAAAAACTGGGAGTTTAGGATTTTACGGCCTCCTAGTTAGGGAATTAGATGATGACTTAGGGCTTTTTATCGAAGGAATTTCAAATAAGGTAGAAGAATTTGTGAAATTTTCAAAGGGAGAATTAGGAGAAAAACTGTGTTATAATTATCTTGAAAATAATCCTATATGCAAGTGTTGTGTACATCTAGATTCAGATAAAACAGGGGTTTATTGTCGTCAATATCCTAATATGGGTCAAACCTGGGGAGACAACCCAACAGATCATGCAACTCTGATTCATCCGCAATCTTGTAATCGTTCATGGTACTGGTGTATTCGTGTTTGTCCAAGTTTTAAATACAAGAAGGAGGAGACACCCTAATCCCCTCCTCCTTTTTTGTTCCATAGAATACTTCTATTGGTACAATTTAATTAAAATGGTAGATAAAAATGGGGCGTAAGAAATCAAAATTCAAAGAACTATCCAAACAAAACCAACAACTGATTATCGATTTCGTAGAAGAAAACAAAATAAATGGACAGGCAGATACAACACTCCATAATAAAAAGACATTGCTAACGATTTTCGCCTATGATGTCAAGAAACATTTGCGAAAAGTAACGAAAAAAGATGTTAAAACCTTTTTCAAGAATTGCAACTTGAGTGTTAAATCTCAGGAAACAGTGAAAGTAATTCTTAGGAAATTTTACCGATGGCTATACGATTTGAATAAAAAGGATGATCTACCCCATTGTGTATCATGGTTTGAGTTCAGAACTAGACAGCAAATCGAGAAGGAAAGCCAATCCAAAAATGTAAAAGACAAGATAGTCTCAGAAGAAAATTACCAAGATATGCTAAATGCTTGTACAAATATCGAGGAAAGAGCTATCGTGGAGACTTTATACCTTTCGGGTGCCAGAGTTTCCGAGATTTGTGCCATGAATATTTCTCATGTCAAAGAAACCGAAGAATTAGTAGAAATATATCTCCCAGAGTCGAAAACACAGTCCCGGTGGGTACCATTAACTGAATATCCTGAGAATTTAATACAGTGGACACGGGAACATCAGTTTGCCAGCCAACCAAACAAACCATTGTGGGTGAATCTGACACATGACGAACGATATTTTTTGAAGCGGATGGGAACCCATACTATAAGATATAAGCTGAGGGTAATTGCTAAAACCGCAGGTATCAAGAAAAATATTACACCACATATGTTTCGCCACACGAGAATCACACTAGATAGGTCTGCAGGTCTTCCGGACACCCATTGCTGTACCAAATACGGTTGGGCCAAAGGTTCGGATATGATTAGGCAATATGACCATAACAGTTACGAGGAATTGAGGCAGTGGATGTTGAAAAATAGCGACACCGAGAAACCACCGACTTATGAACGATTACAGAAAAATAACAAGATATTGAAAAGAAAACAAAAAACCGAGATTGATTCCTTGAAAAGGCAAATGCAACAAATGGAAGAAAAAATGAGTCGTATGGATAAAGCTCTTAACAGTCCGTTTTGTCAATTGCTTATTAACGGCAACAACACAGAGAGAACGTATACAGAGACCATCGAAACCTTAGATGGCGAGATTATTGAAACAGAGATAGAAGTCCCGGCTCCAAACTTATCTATAGATGAGTTAGTAGAACAGTATGAGATTTTTTCTAAAAATATCAATCAGATTAAAAATCAATACAAAGCATCTGGAGATAAGGACCATTTGAGAAAATATGGGGAGGTGGTAGATAAGTTATTATAGAAACTAAATAAACCTATAAACCTTAAGGATTATAATATATAAACCTACAGGATGCCAGCATGGAAGTTTTCCCATTATTTTGTCTTTTTGAACCTTGATCCTAATTTCTTCATGACTTTTGGAAGTGTTGTATACTCCATATCCGCCATAGGAAGACGGTGTGGTTCAAATGGACCGTGTCTTCTCATATAGTCCATAACATCCTGTGCTCTTCTCCGCGTAATATCAAAAGCGGGATCGTCAAACAAATCTACTGGTTCTGTTAATTTTCCTTTTCTAAGTTGAAAGCCAAGTGCGACAACACGAGGAGGGCCATCAAACCTTGTGCACTGAGCATCTTTTACAGATACTGGCATAAGAGGACCATTATGGCTTCCTCGCATCCAACCGGATACCAAGTGACCTAAAGAAAAAGCCTCAAGGAGTTCCCCCAAAGCAGGTAGCCCCGATTGTGCCCTCACGAAACCTGCAGGATCATCCTTGCCAACATACTCTCCTGCTATCTGGTAAAGTTTTTCAGTTGATATAACAGCGACCGGCTCATCTGAAGGCAATTTAGAACTTTTCTTAGGAAATACTCGCTTTATGACAAAACGAGATTTTGCCCCTATAAGAGCAAGAAGGTCGTACATTTCCTCAGGAGTTTTAATAAACACATTTTCATGTTCTTGAATATCCCATACTTCAAAAATAAAGCCATCATGGATAGATGGATCAATAACTAAACCTGCAGTGTTAAATGGATCTGCAAAAATCTTGAAAAATGGAAAATTAAATGCCCCTGGCTCAGTTTTATCCATCATAAAAGCAACAATAGGTTCAGCTTTTCTCTCTGTAAACTCCATCTCAGCTATCCCAGGGCCCATACCTCGCACATTACCTGAAAACGCATCTGAAAGTAAATCTTGACCTGCTGCATATAAGCCAAGATCACGTGCCTTTTCTGTTGCCTCTAAAAAAGTATCCCATGCAAGACTATGAATCTCCTTACTATCAGCGCCGTTAGTATGAGTCATGATAAGTTCAAGATCATCTCCACAGTGTGTCACATGGAAATCCTTTAATAAATTGGATTTTCTCGCATCTACAAGTTTTTTATGTGCTATTTTTTCAAGTTCTGGATGTACCAGCGCATGCCCGGGCCATCCTCCAACATCTGCTTTAATAATACTAAATGTAGTTTTCATCTTAAGCCTCCAACCAACCGTATATGCAAGGTATTTATAAATAATTTGGAAGGTTTTCATTTATCTTAGAAAAGTATATAGTTTATTTCCCATTCTGGATAAATCGCTGTGTAAATATGATTCTAAAGATTTACAATACACTTTCCAGGAAAAAGGAGGAATTTACTCCTACAGAGAAAGGCAAAGTAAAGATGTATGTTTGTGGTATGACTGTATATAGCGATGCACATATCGGTCATGCTCGTACATATTTTGCATTTGATGTCATAAGACGATATCTTGAATACAAGGGATATGAAATAAACTATGTTCAAAACATAACAGACGTTGATGACAAAATAATTGCAGCTGCAAACAAAGAAAACGTCGATGCTCTAAAATACTCACGGAGCTTTGCTGATCGATGCCTTGGAGATCTGGATGATCTCGGTATAAAAAGAGCAGACTTATATCCTAAAGCCTCTGAAACAATCCCCGATATGATAGAGATGATCAAAAAAATAATTGAAAATGGATACGGGTACGAATCAGGAGGGGATGTTTATTTTTCCGTTGAACAGTTCAAAGATTATGGAAAGCTATCAGGTCAAAAATTAGATGAAATGAAAACTAGTGCATACACAATAACCGATGATAAAAAACATGATCCATTTGATTTTGCATTGTGGAAAAAAGCAAAACCTGACGAACCAACCTGGGACTCCCCATGGGGCAGGGGAAGGCCTGGTTGGCATATCGAATGCTCTGCAATGAGCAGTAAATATCTAGGATTGCCATTTGATATCCATGGCGGTGGAATGGATCTTCGTTTCCCACATCATGAAAACGAGATTGCCCAAGCTGAAGCTGCTACTGGAAAGACATTTGCCAAATATTGGATGCACATAGGTCTTCTTACCGTCGACGGAGAAAAAATGTCAAAATCTCTTGGGAATATAATCAACGTAAGGGATCTTCTCAAAACGTGGGATCCGGAGATTATACGCTTTTTCTTTGCTCAGGCACACTATCGTAGTCCACCAGATTTCAGTGAAAAAGGCCTAAAAAATGCCGAAAAAGGGCTTAATAGAATTCATAGATTGAAAGAAAAACTGGAAAGCTTTTCAGACGGTGCCTCTGCCAAAATCAATAGAGATAGTTTAGACGAAAAGGAAAAAACATATTACGAGATGGTGAATAGCTTTAATGAACATTTTGAGCAAGCCATGGATGATGATATCAACACCCCAGAAGCTGTAGCCATTCTTTTTGATTTTGTTAATAAAAGCAACAAATACTTCAAAAATAATCCCAATACCAATGCAGAACTCTGTAAATATGCGCTTGATACCTTAATTAAACTGGGGAGCGTTTTAACCTTGTTTCAACCTAAAACTGCCCCAGGCGATTTAAAAGGAGATTCTCAATCAAGAAAGCTTCAAGAAATTATTTTAAAATATGAGGGAAATACAGATAAAAAAAGTACGGAAGATTTACTGGACAGACTTCTAGAAATTAGAGAGGAGTCTCGCAAAAGTAAAGACTGGGAAACTTCGGACAATATCAGAAAAGAATTGGAAGATATCGGCTTCGAAATACAGGATACAGATGATGGTCCAGTATGGAGAAAGAAGTAAGTTTATGAACAAAATTCTGGTAGGAATTGATGGATCTAAAGGATCTGAATATGCGCTTAACAAAGCCATTATGCTTATTTCCGAATATGGCGAACTTATTCTACTTGCTGTTATCCCCAACCCATATGATAAAAATTTTGTAGATAAAGAACTATACGAAGAACTGAAGAAAAAGGCAGATCGTTTGATAAAGGACATCATTAAGGACATTGGAGTTCACGATTTTGCAATTTCTGGGGTGGTTGAAAATGGAGATGCTGCCGCAAAAATTATCGATATTGCAAATAACTTAAACGTTGATTTGATAATGCTAGGTAGTAAGGGAGCAAGCGAACTAGGACATTATCCAATTGGTAGCGTTGCAAATAAAGTTGTGCAATATGCACATAAACCCGTTATGGTAGTAAGATAAAAAGCATAGCAGATTTTATTTTCCTCTTCCTGCTTTGGCTCGTATGCTGGGTCTTACTTTCTCAGCACCCCGTCCCTTGTAATAGAGTCCTCTACCTTTTCTACCTGCACTGGTCTTACCACGCAGAACTCTTCTAGTATTAGATGGAGCGCAAATCCAATTAATCTTTGCATCCTTTATGATGGCAGGATGAAATGGATCAACAAGTATGATCTCATAATAATGATGTTTACCGTCCTCACCAACCCAATAAGAGTTCAAAACTTCCATGTTGGGGAATTTTTTTGATGCACGTTCCTCAGCTATCCTTTGTATACTCTTTGCAGCCGTGATTTTTGTAATACCTTTTGCTGCCGGTTTTCTGCCAGATCTTAGATGGTGTTTTCTTAGACTGCCTCTCCTTACCCTTGCCCGTACAACAATATATCCCTGTTTTGCCTTATATCCCAAGGATCTTGCCCGATCGATTCTCAATGGTTTTTCAACTCTAGAAAAATTTTTTTCTTGTCTCCATTGTATGAGACGCTGCTGTTGCGGAGATTTAAACGAAGTATCAGGTTTTTTCCATTGCTCTCTGACATGATCATACATACTTTTTACCATGATTTATACACCATTCCTTAGAGTTGATGAAGGCATAGGAAGGAGGTTCTTTATTTAAAACTTTTGTCATCAAAGAATATTTTTTGGCACATCAGACTTAATAATGATAATTCTATTCCCGTCTGGGGGAATCCCAATGGACAATTTCTTTAATAAAAAGATGGAGACAATGCCTCGAAGAAAAATACAGGAAATACAATTAAAAAACTTGAAAAAGACGGTGAAAAATGTATATGAAAATATCCCGTTCTATAAGAAGAGATTCAAGGAGCTAAAGATAACACCAGATGACATTAAAACTTTAGATGATGTGCGAAAACTTCCGCTTACTACTAAAAGTGATCTAAGAGACAACGCACCTTTTGGCATGATGACCACATCTTTAGATAATTGTAGCGAACTGCATGCATCATCTGGAACAACAGGCATACCTGTCACTGTCTGTTACACTCCAAATGATATTGAAGTCTGGTCAGAAGTGATGGCCAGATGCCTTTCCATGTCTGGTCTTACCAAACGAGATGTGTTCCAGAACCCTATACCCTATGGAACATTCACCGGTGCCTTTGGATTTCATTACGGTGCACAAAAGGTAGGTGCACTTGTTATCCCTTCAGGAAAAGGGCAATCAGAAAGGCAACTCAAACTAATGGACTACTATAAAACCACATTTATTTCAGGCGTAGCATCCTATGCAATGCGGCTATCTCAAGTGGCAGAGGAAATAGGCATAGACCTGAGGAAACTCGATGTTAGAAACGGCCTTTTTGGGGCTGAAATGTTTACCCCTGGTTTAAAAAAGCGAATAATGAATGCTTGGGATATGGATGTCCACGATATTTATGGGCTAACAGAGATGTGCGGCCCAGGAGTTTCAGCAGACTGCGATCAACATGATGGACTTCACTTATGGGAGGACCACTTCCTAATAGAATGCATAGATCCAATCACATTGGAACCCGTAGAAGTTGAGGAAGAAGGCGAAATTGTTCTTACAACGCTTACAAAAGAAGGAATGCCCCTTTTAAGGTACAGAACCAGAGATATCGCAAAGCTCTATGATCAGGAAGTATGCGAATGTGGAAGAACCCATGTCAAACATACAACAATCAAAGGGCGAAGTGATGACATGTTAATCATCCGTGGAACAAACATATATCCTGGCCAAATTGAATCTGTTTTAATGAAAAACCAAGACGTTGGTGGCAACTGGAGAATGATACTTACCACTGAAGGCAATGTTGATATGCTTACGGTAGAGGTAGAAAGTAAGACACAGTTAAGCCAGATCGAGTCTATGAATCTAGAAGAAAGCTTAAAGAATAATATAAAATCAGTAATTGTATTTACTCCAAAGATATCAATTTTACCTCCGAATGATATTCCTCAAACAGGTTTAAAGGCTAAACGTGTGATTGACGAAAGAGAAAGGAAATGAATATGAAAAAAAATATTGGAAAAATTCTAGAACGAAAGGGACCACTTGCAGAAAACGAAGTAAAGGATCTACTAAATGCCTACGAGATAGGAACTACAAAATACAAAGTAGTAAACAGACTAGAAGATTTAGATGATTTAGGACTTTCATTTCCAGTGGCACTCAAAGTTTGTTCTAGTAAAATTTTACATAAAACAGACGTAGGCGGTGTAAAACTAGGCCTTGAAAACATGGACGAACTAAAAAGAACATTCAAAGAATTTAAGATAAAATTCCCAAAAGAAAATCTTCTTGTTGATCAGATGGAAAAAAAGGGTGTCGAGATCATCATTGGACTTGTTCAAGACCCGACATTTGGCCTGTCCATTATGTGTGGAATCGGTGGGATTTACACTGAACTATATAAAGATGTGACATTCCGCATAATTCCAATTGACAGATATGATGCAGAGGAAATGATTGAAGAAATAAAGGGAAAAAAACTGTTGGAAGGATTTAGAAACATAAAAGCAAGCAAACAACTAGTTATAGAACTTCTCCTTAAAGTATCAAAAATTGGTCAAGAATTAATCGAACATGTTGACCAGATGGATTTAAATCCCGTATTTATCTACGAGGATGATTTATGTGTCGTTGACGCTAAGCTCATACTAAAGTAAAAAAGGTGTTGTAATGATGGTATTAGAAACAGAAGAGTATAAGATTAAAGATATCGGCCTTGCAGATTTTGGTAGAAAGGAAATTGAAATTGCTGAAAAAGAAATGCCAGGACTTATAGCAGTAAGAGAAAAATATGGACCTCAAAAACCCCTGAAAGGTGCAAGGATAATGGGAAGCTTGCATATGACCATACAGACTGCTGTTCTTATTGAAACATTGGTTGAACTAGGGGCAGAAGTAAGATGGGCAAGCTGCAATATTTTCTCAACGCAGGATCATGCTGCTGCTGCAATTGCTAAAACCGGCGTTCCTGTTTTTGCCTGGAAAGGAGAGACCTTGAAGGAATACTGGGAATGTGCCCAGAAAGCATTAGATTTTGGTGATGGAAAAGGCCCACATCTTCTTATCGATGATGGAGGAGATGCAACACTTATTGTTCACAAGGGAGTGGAAGTTGAAAAAGATCCATCACTCCTAGATGAGGATTATAGCAATGAAGGTGAAGATTTCAGAGAACTTATGGTTCGTTTAAAGAAAACATATGCAAATGATCCTACAAGATGGACAAGAACTCTAAAAGAGATAAAAGGAGTTTCAGAAGAGACCACTACAGGAGTACATAGACTATACCAAATGATGGAAAACGACACATTATTGTTCCCTGCATTTAATGTAAATGATTCTGTTACAAAATCTAAATTTGATAATCTTTATGGGTGCAGAGAAAGTCTTGCAGATGGGATAAAGAGAGCTACAGATGTTATGGTTGCTGGCAAGACTGTTGTTGTATGCGGTTATGGAGATGTTGGAAAAGGCTGCTGCCAATCAATGAGAGGGTTTGGTGCAAGAGTAATTGTCAATGAAATTGATCCGATATGTGCTTTGCAGGCTGCCATGGAAGGATATGAGGTTAAGCCTATCGAAGAATCGTTTGATGAAGGAAATATATTTATTACTGCTACTGGAAATAAAGATGTGCTTACTGCTGAACATATGAAAAAAATGAAAGATCAGGCAATTGTCTGCAATATTGGGCATTTTGACAACGAAATTCAAGTAAGCAAGTTGGAGCAAATAGAAGGAATAAAAAAAATAAACATTAAGCCACAGGTGGATAAATACATATTTCCAGATGGGCATGAGATATTCATGCTTGCCGAAGGGCGCCTTGTGAATCTTGGTTGTGCAACAGGACATCCAAGCTTTGTCATGAGCAGTTCATTTACCAACCAGTGCCTTGCACAGATGGAGCTTTGGAAAAGGGATCATGAAATTGGAGTTTATATGCTTCCAAAAATACTTGATGAGGAAGTAGCCAGACTGCACCTTAAAAAGCTTGGAGTTAAATTAACAAAACTTAGGCCCGATCAGGCAGAATATATTGGTGTAGATGTAGAAGGACCTTACAAATCTGAATACTATAGATATTAGAGAATGAAAACATCATTCTCCCCCTCCTGTTTGGTAATATGATTTAAGTTCATTTAATTGAAGTTTTATGGGGAGAATATATTAAGTCTCTTGAATCTTTCTTCCATATCTTCAACAGGCTTTAGAGGCAATGTGAATTTAAATGTACTTCCCTTGCCCACTTTACTTTCTACCCATACATCTCCTCCATGAGCAACTACAATTCCCCGCGAAATGGCAAGACCCAAACCTGCACCACCCATCAGTTTCCTGTCTTTTGCAGAATCAACCTGATAAAATGTATCAAAAATTTTTTCTATCTTATTTTTTGGTATTCCCCTACCAAAATCTTGAATCTCAAATAATACATACTCCCCTTCTTTTTTGACTTGCAGACTGATATCTGATTCGCAAGGGGAAAATTTTATTGCATTATTTACAAGATTAACTATCACCTGCTTTACTCGCTCAGAATCAATGACAATGCTTGGTAGATTGTCTCCCAGACTAGTATTGATCTTTATCTGGTTTTCATTTGCAGAAGATTGCATGGTCTCAGCAGTTTCCTTAATCATTTTACCTATATCAGCATCTTCTGGAAGGAATTTCATAGTTCCAGATTCAAGTCTTGAAATGTCAAGAATGTCCTGAACGAGTTTGTTCAGGCGAATTGTGTTTCGGAGAATTACATCAAGTGCCTTCTTCTGCTTATTGGTAACTTTTCCGAGAGATAGGTCGGATAAAAGTTGGGCATATCCTTTTATTGAAACCATTGGTGTACGTAGTTCATGTAAGGTTACATTTAAAAAATCTGATTTTATGCGATTGAGTCTTTTTAGTTCAGCATTTTGTCTTTTAATTTTTTTCTCTGATTTCCTTTGGTCTGTTATATCAAGACCGAGAGTAACAGATCCTATCGGGTTTCTTGTATTGTCTACGATATTGCAAGAGTCCCAAGAAACGGTTCTGATGTTTCCATCCTTGCGTTTGATCAATGTTTCGAAATTTTGAGAAAACACCTCGCCTTCGATATGTGTAACTCCCTTCGCGGTAATATTTCTTTTATACTGTGCTTCATCTGGACTTAGCCAATCCCATATACTATCACGACCAAGTACCTCTTCACGCGGGTAGCCTGTGATTATCTCTGCAGCTTTATTCCATATTACAACATTTCCCATTAAATTCATAGCACTAAGCCAAACACTGGCATTGTCTATAACGCTATCCTGGAATTGGCTGAGTTTACTGATATTTTCTCTTGCAGCCTTACTTTCGGTAACATCGGAGATCATTATCAGACCTCCAGATATCTTATTTTTACTATTTTTTATCGGTGCGGCATGTATTGACCCGGCCCGTTTTTCTCCGCTCTTTGTAGTAAAATCAATCTCATATGGAAAAATCTTTTCACTGAATATTGCATCCATGGAAAAATCAAAAACATTATTTTTGTATTTATCGGTAAAAAACGGCAAACCAAAGAGATTCTTTCCAATAATTTCCCCCCTTTTATAACCGAGCCAGTCGTAAATTCTAGCATTTACGTCTAAGACATTTCCCTTGTCATCTGTGACTATGATAGTTTCAGGGGATAGTTCAAACAACATAATGCTATTTTCAATTGCATTTGTCAATCCACTGAGATCATATGATTCGTTACTTCCAGAATTTTTAAAATTTTCACTATTGTATAACGTAGTTTTGTAGGCGTTACCGTTCAATATTTTTTTAGATCCGTGTGTATCTTGACCTGTACCCTGAGATTTACTATTAAAATTACCGAGTCTTTCCTGTTTCCTCAGCTCTTCTACTATATCCGGTGCATCTCCCATCATATTGCCTCAGATTTGTCCTTGGTCATACATTTTGTAAGAATATTATAGCAGACTTATTCCTCGCTCGCCTATCTCAATGTTATGAGGTTTTAACGTATGTTTTGTACCGCGCATTTTTCGTATCGTTAGTTTTCTGCGATCCATTGTTGTATCTAAATCAAGAACTAGAATGCCATCTACTAAAAATTCAGAGATGGAATCTCTTGACAAATCACGAGATCCTTCGGGTATTTCGGTGGTAACCATGGAGGTGCACTTATCTTCCTTTAGAATATTCATAAGATGTCTAAGGTGAAGCCTTGTTGCTTGGGTGGATTCTACGGGAAAGGTAGTCGTAGTCATAGAGTTTGAAGAAGGTACGACCTCATTTCCATTGTTTACCATCCAAACAGGGGTCTCTGTCAACGGAGACAATGAGTCCATTACAACTCTATCGTATTTTCCTATTTGTATCTCTTCATCCATCTCTTTATGTATATTATTTTTATCAACATCCAGGTAAATGAATTTCAACTGTTCGTTATCAATAGCAGATTGAAAATCAAAGCCCAATTTTTTTGCCTCATTGAGTAGGTTTGGCACTGGTTCGTCAGAGGTTAAGTATAAACAATTTTCTCCGTTTTTAATTCCTGCTTCAATATATTGGAAACACACAATGGTTTTACCGGTGCCAGGGGTTCCAGATACAAGTATTATACTGCCGCTTGGAAAACCACCATTTAATAAACCATCCAGTCCATCAATTCCAGTGCTTACTCTACTATCTCCAGCTTCTACTCTCATTCCCATCCCAAGCTCGTCCATTTTATCTCACATCCTTTAAAAGTTTCCTTTTAACATATTTGTTAGAGCACCATAAAGCAAATAATAAAACGATATTTAATAATTTCCAAAAATTCAACGGAAAGTAAAATATTTGTTTTTACTTGCATTCAAATCAAGCCGTGTATTGGAAATGAAAAACATAATTTAATGAAGGAAAAGATGCTATGTTGCTTTGCAATCGGTTGTTAAAAATGATTACATTGATAGGTACAGGACATGTTTTTGATCTTTCATCTGCACTAACAGAAATTTTTGATGAAAAACTACCTGATGCCATATGCGTAGAGCTAGATAGGCAACGATACAGTGCATTAATGATGAAAAATATTGACCCAGAAAGATATAGAAATGTCAGCAAAAATGTCCCATTCATATACAAGACTTTAGCTCGATTTCAAGATAGCATGGCAAAAGAATATGGAGTGAACGCAGGAGACGAAATGCTCACAGCAGTAAAGTACGCGCAGTCTCACCAGATACCATTAAACTTCATAGACACAAATGCACAGAAATTATTTTCAAACATGCTACGGTCCATGCCACTGTCAGAAAAACTCAAACTCCTTTTATCAGGAGTTGAAGGGCTGTTTATAAGTAAAAAAAAGGTGGAAAGCGAACTGAAAAAAATCGAGAATGGATTTGATAGCTACGTTGAACAAATAGCAGAAAAGTTTCCTACAATCAAAAGGACTCTTATAGATGAAAGAAATAGCTATATGACTAAAAAACTTGTGAAACTATCCGAAGAAAAGCAGAAGATCATAGCGTGCGTCGGCGATGGTCATATTCCTGGCATATCCAAACTACTGGATCAAGAAAATAGTGAATATGAAACTATTAGATTAAGAGAATTGCGAAAGATGAAAGCCGAATCTGATGCTGCAACGGCATCTTTCTCCATGGAATACAATGAACCGTGACTTGATTTGCCAAATTTTAAAAAAGCCACCAATATGTTGTTTTGATACACTGGGCCTGTAGCCTAGCCTGGATTGGGCGATAGCCTCCTAAGCTATAGATCGCGGGTTCGAATCCCGCCAGGTCCGTTGATATTTACAGTTGAAATCTATAGAATATGCTCTGTCAAGCATTAAAACTAAAAAAAGATCACTATCTGGGTGTAATACTTATAAATAAGATATTTACCTAGATTATATATTTCTAAAGGAAGCCCACGTTTACTAGAACATGTACAATTATAACTATGTAAAAAGCTGTTGTAATGCTAACATGATAATATCTATTGAAATGCGGCTGGTAATCCTTTCCAGCTTTTTTAGGAATAATCTGAAATCTATGAATAAATCCTGTTGCTACTAAAAGAACCATTATTATGAATAACGCGATTCCCTCTCCTAATTCAGGGTAAAATTGTTGTGGTCTTCCTATTTGTCCAGCAAAATGAATAGAGATAAACATAAAGGAAATCAAGAAACCGAACACGTGTATATTGAGTAAATATTTTAATCTCTGGGGGTAACGACGCTTTAAAAAATAAAACATTGGAGTATATACCGCAATAAAAAAAGTTCCGATCAACACCATCCAATGACTAAAACGAAGTGGACCTACAAAAAAACCTGTATCAATCCAATCTATCAAGACAAAAACAATGATAAAAAAAGTAATAAATAGTATTGTTAAAGCTGCTAGAAATGTTATGTTTTTTTGAATATTCATTATCATATGCATTTAATGTGATTTATATAAAATTATCGTCTTTTGATCGGAAACAGAATCAAATAGAGAATAATTGAAAAATTGCCTACAGAAAATATTTATAATATCCTTTGATTAGAAACATTTCAATAAATGAGGGAGGTATTACATAATATGGAAGAAAAAACATATGAATGCAAAGAATGCAGAAAAAAAATAAAAACATCAGAAGAAACACCAGAATGCTGTGGGAAACCTATGAAACAGCTACCACTTGATGTCTGTATTCAGTCAGCTAATGCAGAACAAGCTCGTCCAATGGAAGCAGATGAACCTTGTGATGACGGTCGAGCAGGATAAAATAATAAATAATTTTGTGTATAAAATGTTTGGATATATTTTATAAGCAAATTATGGAGGAATTACTAAAGTATGAATGATATCTCTATAGTATTATGTGGAGAAGCAGGTCAGGGAATACAAACTGTTGAACAATTGTTTACAAAAATAGTTAAAAAAGCAGGTTTCAATGTTTTTTCTACTAAGGAATACATGTCACGTGTTAGAGGGGGCAGTAATTCTACACAACTAAGGATTTCAACAGAACCAGTAAATGCATATATCAATAGAATTGACATACTCATAACATTAAGCAAAGATTCAATAAAACATCTTGGAAATAGAGTATCCAAAAAAACAATTATCATCGGAGAAAAAAATCATATTAAAAACAATAAAAACTTAAAAGTTATTGAAATTCCATTTTCACAGCATGCAAAAGAGATAGGAAATATTGTTTTTTCAAACACTATCGCCGTTGGTTTATTATCCGCTCTTTGTAAAATTGAAAAAAAAGTTGTAACTGAACAGGTCGAGAACTTTTTTTCAAAAAAAAAGAAAAACCTTGTTAAAAACAATATTCTTGCTTTAGAAAAAGGATATAATACGGGATATAATCTTGTTAAAAATGGCAAAGTCCGAATTAATATCTCAAGGCCTAATAAACAAAATAACGATATTGTTCTAAATGGAACGCAGGCGATAGGACTTGGAGTACTAGCAGGTGGCTGTAATTTTATTTCTTCTTATCCGATGTCTCCCTCAACTGGGGTTCTCACCTTTCTTTCTCAACAATCAAATGATTTTGACATTATTGTTGAACAAGCTGAAGACGAAATCTCAGCAATAAATATGGCTTTGGGTGCATGGTATGCAGGTGCAAGAGCAATGGTTACCACATCAGGTGGTGGTTATGCTTTAATGACCGAGGGTGTCAGCTTAGCTGGTATGATCGAAAGTCCTATTGTTATTCATCTAGGCCAAAGACCTGCACCTGCAACAGGTCTTCCAACACGTACTGAACAATCTGATTTGGAACATGCCTTATATTCAGGTCATGGCGAGTTTCCAAGAATTATTTTTGCACCTGGAACGCTTGAAGATGGTTTCCATCTTACACAAAAGGCCTTCAACTTAGCTGACAAATACCAAGTACCGGTATATATTTTGACAGATCAATACTTTGTAGATTCATACTACAATATCCCATCCATAAAGCTTGACAGAATTTCAAATATGAATTATTTTGTAAAAACCAAGAAAAATTATAAAAGATACGAATTAACAAAAAATGGTATATCCCCAAGGGGAATACCGGGATATGGTAATGGCCTTATATGTGTTGATAGTGATGAACATGATGAAGGAGGACGCATTACTGAAAGCATGGATATCCGGACAAAAATGGTTGATAAACGCCTAAGAAAATTAAAAGAAATAATTAAAGAGACATTACCGCCCAAGCTTATTGGAAATAAAAATTACAAAACATTGATTATTGGATGGGGATCAACGTTTCATATTATAAAAGAGGTGCTTGAAAAGATTAACATTAAAAATATTTCATTTCTGCATTTTAACCAGATATATCCAATACACCCGAATACTTTAAAGAAAGAATTCCACCTGGTCTATAGCGAACGAAGTGAGCGTTGACCGGTGGTAGGGGAAAGCAACCCATAAAAACCTGTTTTTCATAGAATAC
>Ga0307431_1001170_pt1 | contig 15528 bp, 10 predicted proteins | sample SalMarWE160170MG_FD_202155 | JGI IMG/M metagenome (GOLD analysis project Ga0307431, IMG submission 202155) | Salt marsh sediment microbial communities from the Plum Island Ecosystem LTER, Massachusetts, United States - WE1603-170 | ecosystem: Environmental > Aquatic > Marine > Intertidal zone >...
TTTTATAATGAAATTCTTGCTCCTGATGAGATTGATAGATTGTTAGAACCAAAAGCATTCACTAATTTTAAAAGAATTGATACAAAAGGGGTGCATAAAGTTTCTGAAATTAAACCTAGTGATAATCTAATCATAAAAGGAAATAATCTGTTAGTTTTACATTCTTTGAAGAAAAGGTTTAATGGGGAAGTAAAATTAATCTATATAGACCCACCATTCAATACTGGAAATGGGGAATTCAGATATAATGATTCTTTTAAACATTCAACATGGCTAACTTTTATGAAGAACAGGTTAAAAATAGCACGAGATTTATTAAGAGATGATGGAGCTATTTTTATCCAAGTGGATAATATTGAAGTAGGTTATTTACAAGTTCTTGCTGATGAGATATTTGATAGAAAAAATTTCTTATCTGAAATTTCTTATCAAAGATCAGGGAGTGCTGGACTAGGACAAGGAGGGTCTTTTTTAATTAATACTACAGAATTTATTCTTGTTTATGCAAAGAATAAATCTAATCTTAAATCTTATGAAGTTAAAAGTTCAGAGTCTCTAGATTATGAAGTAATGAAAAGGTATAAGCAAGTTTTAGTCAATGTTGGGGAAAAAGAGCTAGTTCATGAATTTGAGGCAGTCTCAAATAAAGAAGTTGTTAAAGTATATAAACATTCTAACTTCAAAATAGAGCCTATTTCTTTAGCTAAATTTAAGGAAAGAGAACCAGAAATTAGAAAAATTTATCTTAATAATTTTAATAGAATATTTCGAACTACAAATCCACAGACAGAAAACAAATTTCAACAGGAATTAATCACTAAAATGTCTAAAGGACTTTTTTCTGTCGAATACACTGCTAGTAGGGGTAAATATGAAGGGCAACATATTACTAGATATTATTATGACAAAGGAATATTTGCTTGGTTAAAGGATACTGCTAGAGTTGAAAATAAAATTGTCATAAAAGAAACCAAAATAAGTGATTTTTGGACTCATAAAGAAATACCAAAAGCAGATTTAGCTAATGAGGGTGGTGTAAAGCTAAAAAGAGGGAAAAAGCCAGAACAACTAATAAGAAGGATATTGGAAATATTAACTAAAGAAGGAGATTTAGTATTAGATTATCATCTAGGAAGCGGAACAACTTGCGCAGTAGCCCACAAAATGAGAAGAAGCTATATTGGAGTAGAACAGTTAGATTATGCGGAAAATGACTCTATTGCAAGATTGAAAAATGTTATTGGAAGAGTTAATTCAAAAAGAAAATTTACCGAGACTATTGATAGAACAGGAATCTCTAGAGCGGTTGATTGGAAAGGCGGTGGAGATTTCGTTTATTGTGAACTAAAAGAACTTAACGAGGAATTTATTCAAAAGATAAGAAAAGCTAAAGATGCAAAAGAGCTACTCGAAATATGGAAGAAAATGAAAGAACATGCATTTTTAAGTTACAGACTTGATCCAAAGCTATTTGATGAAAATATCAAAGATTTTAAAAGATTATTAATAGAAGAACAAAAAACGCTTCTCATTAAATGTTTAGATGTAAATAATCTCTATGTTAATTTTAGCGAAATAGAAGATAAACAATATAAGATAAGCAATGAAGATTTAAAATTGAATAAAAACTTCTATGGGAGTTGTAAATGACTACACTAAAACAGGATTACGATACTCTATCAAAGCTAGGAAGGTTAGATAAAGATATTCCTGATTTTATATCAGACAATCTGAATCCTGCTTTTAAGTTGCGGGAATACCAAAAAGAAGTAATAGCACGATTCATAGATTATCTTGGAAATTATCCAGAGAGAATAAAACCATCTCAATTATTGTTCTATATGGCAACAGGCTCGGGAAAAACTCTTTTAATGGCTACTAACATTCTTTACTTATTCAGTAAAGGATATAGGAATTTCCTATTTTTTGTGAACAGTATTAATACTATTGAAAAAACAAGAGATAATTTTCTGAATCCCAATTCTATAAAATACTTATTCAATAACAAAATCAAGTTTGAGGATAAAGAATTGAAAATAAATGAAGTTGAAAATTTTGAAGCATCAAATAATGACGATATAAATATCATTTTCTCAACAATTCAGGGGCTTCACTCCTACGTGAATGTTTCAAGAGAAAACACCTTAACTTATGAAGACTTTAAGGATAAAAAAATAGTTATAATTTCAGATGAAGCACATCATATTAATACATGGACAAAAAACAGACTTGGGAAGGGTGAATCAATTGCTAAGATAACATGGGAACATACCGTAAATAACATATTTAATTCAAATACTGAGAATATAATGTTGGAATACACTGCAACTGTTGACTTAGACAATCCGGCAATATATGAGAAATATCAAAATAAGATAATCTATGAGTACAGCCTGAGGCAATTTAGACAAGATGGTTACTCTAAAGAAGTTAAGGTTCTACAGGCTGATTTAAATAATATTGACAGGATGTTACAGGCAATAATATTAAGCCAATACAGGAGAAAAATTGCAGAAAAGAATAAACTCCACCTCAAACCTGTAATTCTCTTTAAATCTAAAACAATTAAAGAATCAGAACAAAACGAGGAAAAATTTCACAGAAAGATTAAGGATTTGAAAGAAGGAGATATTCAAAAGATAAAGACTCAATCAAAAGGTAGTGTTTTAGAAAACGTGTTTGATTATTTTAAGAAAGAAAATGTAACTTTTGGAAATTTAATTACAGAATTAATGGAAGACTTCTTGGAAGAAAAATGCATGCTTCTAGATTCTAATAATATTGATGAAGTAAAACAGGTAAAGTTAAACGCTTTAGAAGATAAGAACAATGAGATAAGGGTTATTTTTGCAGTTGATATGCTTAATGAAGGATGGGACGTTTTAAACTTGTTTGATATTGTAAGATTATATGACATAAGAGATTCCAAAGGAAATAGACCAGGGAAAACAACAATAGCCGAAGCACAATTAATAGGCAGAGGGGCAAGATATTATCCGTTTAAATTAAAAAAAGAAGATGATAAATTTAAAAGGAAATTTGATCAAGACCCAGAAAATGATATGAAAATAGTTGAAGAATTATATTATCATAGTTCACATAATCCCAGATATATACAGGAATTAAAAATTGCTCTTAGAGATACAGGAATTATGCCTCCTCAAGAACCTAAAACTATTCATCTAAAAGTCAAGGAAGATATCAAAAAAACTAATTTTTGGAAGAATGGATTTATTTTTATTAACAAGAGAGTTGAAGCAGATAGATCAAAAATTAAAGATATAAATGATATCGAAGTTTCAAAAAATTTTGGTCCTTACAATTTAAAAACAGGGTTTACACAAGATAGGGCTATTTTCACAGAAGAAATAAAGCTGGAAGAAGATAAAGTAACTAGACAATTTGAATTAAAAGATTTCAATGATGCTATATTGATAAAAGCCATTTCAAAACTTGAGTTCTATAAATTTGATAACTTACAAAAATACTTCCCTAAGCTGGAATCAATGAATAATTTTATAGAGTCTTTAAAGCAAATAAAATTAGATATAAGAAGTTCTAAAAAAAAATTGAAAAATTTAGATCCGGATGATAAGCTCGAACTCTGTTTAAATATTCTTATGCAAATAGAATCACAAATAAAATCTGGGTATACTGAGTACAAAGGTACAAAATTATTCATTCACAACAAGATTAGGGAGGTCGTAAGAAGTAAAATTTTAAACATTAATGTAGGAGATTACTCGGACCAAGAATATGGCTTACCAATGAGTAATCCAAAATATGAAAACTTGAGATTAAATATTTCTAATAAAGGTTGGTATGTTTATAATGAGAATTATGGAACTTCTGAAGAAAAGTATTTTATCCAATTTATTAACGGAGCAATGGAGAAACTAAAAAAGAAATATTCCGAGATTTATTTACTAAGGAATGCAAATCTTTTCAAATTATATCGTTTTTCTGACGGACAAGCAACAGAGCCGGATTTTGTGTTATTCTTGAAAGAAAAAGGAAAGAAAAAAATAATTCAATTCCAACTTTTTATTGAATCTAAAGGAACAGTATGGATAAATAAAGACCAGTGGAAAGAGAATTTTTTGAAAGAAATTGAAAGTAAACATGAGTTGCAGATTTTAGCTGAAAATAAAGAGTATAGATTAATAGGTATGCCATTCTATAATGAAACCGTGAAAAAGCAGGAGTTTAGTAACGCGTTCGATAAAATAATAAATACTTAAATAATTTGTTATATTAGAATAATATTATGATTTTTCTAAATTCTAACACTGTTTTGTTTTCCTTTAAACCTGTCTTATTTTTTATTATATTCGTGATTGTACATAGATCAGAATGTAGCTCTCAGAAATTACTAAAACCTATAAACGAAAGAATGTAAAAAGCTCAAAAACCTTTAATCAATATGTTTTCACTACCGATTATCAGTAATAAAGAAATAATGAAAAAATTAGACATAAGTTTTAATAGTGCAAATCGATTAATTAAATCTTTAACGGAACTGGGTTTGCTTAATGAGATAACCGGCTTTTCAAGAAATCGCCTCTTTGTTCTAAAAGAGTATCTAGATTTATTTAACAAATAAGCCATATAATATTTATGACTTTTAAAGTACAATATTTTGATATAGATAAAATCTATTCTTATATCTTGTATTAAAATGTTTAAATAATAAGCCATAAATGGAAAACTCATTAATTTCCAGGTTAAAACATCTGATCCAGAAGTATAAATTCAATGAAAAGATCCTTATAATTCCCGACTTCAATACGGGCCATCAAATACTTCAGGACCTTTCCAGAAAAAGCTCCGGATGGATAAATTTTAAAACTGCCACGGTCGAATTCCTTGCGTCATATATTGCAGAAGAAAAACTCCTCAAAGATAAAATAGAAAAGATTTCTTCCATAGAATCAAATTTTCTCATAGACGGGATTTTTACGGAATTATCTGAAGTGGGCAGATTAAAGTACTTTAAAAAGTACATAATAAATACAGGAATTATTGTTGCAATAACTGACATTATAATAGAACTTAAGATGTCAGCAGTGACTCCCACGGATCTTAAAAAAGAGGGTTTTATTGATCCAAAAAAAGCTGAAGACATAAAGCTTATATTTTCAAGATATGAAGACACCTTAAGGGAAAAAAGACTGGTTGATACTGCAAATATAATAGCTGCTGCCTGCAAAATACTGGAAGATAGTAGTGCACAGGACAGGAGTATCAAATACATCGTCCTTTCAAGATATCCAAATACCTCTTTAGAGAAAGAATTTATTAAAAAAATCTCCGGAAATGATCTAATTATAATTACTGAGGAAAAAATCCATGGCCTTTTAATTCCAAAAAATAGGTGGACGGAAAATGATAAAGACTCAGTAGAGACTTTATCTAATACTGCAAGGTCGGGATGGCTATTTGATGTCGAAAATGCTCCTCCGCCCGTAAGGGACAATACAATAGAGCTATTTAGTGGAGCAAGTTGCCAGAATGAAATAAATGAATTATTCGGACGCATTACTGCTGAAAAAATACCTATTGATAAGGTGGAGATAATATACACAAATAGCGATCCATACCTTATATCAATATATAATACGTGCAGAAAGCTCGGTGTTGCCGCAGATTTTTCAGAAGGACTTCCTGGAGATATGAGTCTGCCGGGTATGGCACTAAAAGGCTTGTTATTATGGATAGAAGATGATTTTGCAGAGATTCATTTAAGAAAACTTCTAAAACATTCACTTATAAAAATACCAGGCAGTTCTGGACCAAAGCTTGCCCATAAATTGCGTACCTCTAAAATCGGCTGGGGAAGGAACCGCTACAGCCTGATATTAAATAAGGAAATAGCGGCACTTAAGGAAAAAATAAAAGAAAACAACGAAGAAAGACATAAAAAGCAGTTGGAGATTTTTAAGGCATTAAGCGGTATAACTAAAAAACTCATAGAAATGGTCCCGCCGGTGGGTAACAGCGGTAAAGTAGATTTCAGTAGATTGTGTTCCGCATGTCTTAAGTTCTTAAGTGACTTTGTAACCGCAAGAGATGAAGAGGGGGCCGCATATCTCTCAAACCTTAAACAGAGACTTGAAGTACTTGCCAGGATAACAGAAGGCACTATTGCACTTGAAGAAGCTTCCAGGAAGCTCTTAGAGGTGATCTCCAGACTCCCATTCAAGAGATCAGGACCACGGCCCGGCCGCCTATATATATCGTCTCTTTTAACCGGCGGCAGATCGGGAAGGGAAAATACATTTATTGTAGGTATGGACAGCCACAGATTTCCCGGTACTCAGTCTCAGGATTCGATTCTTCTTGATGAAGAAAGGCAAAAGATAAGCAGCGATATAAGGCTTTCAAGGGACAGGCTCAAGGACAGGCTCTATGACTTTACCTCAATGCTTGCGGGCCTGAGGGGCAGAGTCATAGTAAGCTACGGCACATATGATATAGTCGATGATCGCCAGATGTTTCCATCATCTGCATATCTTCAAATATACAGGCTAAGAGAGGGAGACGTCGCCATTGATTACCAGAAGCTTCTCTCTAGCCTTGGCAGGCCCTCCGGACCTGGTTCATCAAATATAATTGATGAGACAGGCTGGTGGATGAATAAGCTTACCGGTAAAGGAAGCTTAAAGGATGCAAAACAGTCCATATTAAACATATATCCTCCTCTCAAACAGGGTTATAAAGCTATAATGGAAAGATCGGGTAGTGAGCTATCCACATATGACGGATTTATAGATCCCGAAGGAAGTGAACTTGATCCCAGAGAAAATAGCAGCCTCGTACTGTCATGTTCTGCCATAGAGACTTATGCAGGAAATCCCTATGCATTTTTCCTCGAATATATCCTCAAGGCAAGAAGGCCGGAGGAGATAAAAAGAGATCCTTTAATATGGCTGGATGCGGCGCAGAGAGGAAGCCTTCTTCATGAAGTGTTCCGGCTTTTTACCAAGAAAATAAAGGACGACCCGGAAATGCCAGGAAGAGAGAAACAGAGGGAAATAATAAATGAGATACTGGACGGGGTACTTAAAAAATACGCCGAAGAAGTACCGGTGCCTGGAAATGCTGTTTACGGCCATGAAGTGGAAGTCTTAAGAAGGGACCTTGAGATCTTTCTGGATATCAATTCAAAGCTTTCCCAGCCGCATCTACTGGAGTATGGCTTTGGATATGGCGGGAAAGAACCGGTGGAGATAAGTATTGGAAAAGACAGCCATATCCATGTAGCCGGAAAGATAGACAGGGTGGATATTGATAGTGACGGAAATTATCATGTATGGGACTATAAGACTGGGAGCGCCTATTCCTATAATGACAGCGACTATATCGTAGGAGGAAGGCAGTTCCAGCATATACTCTATGCAAAGGTAATAGAAAAAATCATTGGCAAAGAATGCAAAGTTGCAAGATGCGGCTATATACTCCCCACTGAAAAGGGCAGGGGTTCAGGGAAGGGATGCATATTTGAAAGGGATCCCGGCCAGCATGAGAGATGGCAGGAAGCCTTAGGCTGTATCCTGGACCTTATGGCAGGGGGTCTCTTTATAATATCGGAAGAAGAAAATCCTCTCTATATAGACGATACCGATATATACGGCACGAAAGAATTAAAAAAGAGCATCAAAAATAAGATAAATACTTCTGGCAGTGAGCTTCTTATAAAATGGAAAAGATTAAGGGATTATAAGTAAAGTCTTATGGATCATAAATTAAAGGACAGCGAAGCAAGGAAAAAGATAAGGGAGGAGCTCAATACGAGCTTCTTCGTAGAAGCCGGCGCCGGCTCGGGAAAGACTTACTGCCTTGTGGAGAGGATGGTAAACCTTATAAAAAACGGAAGTGCTGCTATTGAGCATATAGCAGCAGTCACCTTCACCCGAAAGGCAGCTGCAGAGCTAAACGAGAGGTTTCAGATAGGGCTTGAAGAAGCTTTAAAGAAAGATATTTCAAAAAGTGAAAGGGAAAATATCCGAACCGCTCTATCAAACCTTGAGCAGATCTTTATAGGCACCATACATTCATTCTGTTCAAAGATCTTAAGGGAAAGGCCGGTAGAGGCCGGAGTCGATCCAGGATTTGATGAGATAGAAGAAAGCCAGGACTTTATCTATGCTGAGAGGGCCTGGTCGCATTATATTGAGAATGCAAAACTGAGCCAGAGCAGTTCTTTACAATTCATACAGGATATGGGCATAAATGTAGCGGACCTCAAGGATACCTATTTCAAATTTGTTCAGTATCCTGATGTTGAAATAGTCACCAGAGAAGTGGATAAGCCGGACTTTACAGGTACCAAAAAGGCTATAAGGGAGCAGTTGAGTTTCTTTAAAGAAGTCATGCCAAAAGTCCGGCCTGAAAAGGGCTGGGATAAATTACAGGAGATGATAAATAAGAGTAGCAATCTAATCGACTCAGGGTATATGGATTCTGAAAGAAAGTTTATTGACCTATTAAATGAATTGGGCAAGAGACCTGAAATCACACAGAACAGGTGGCCGGACGGAAACAGCAAGTCATATCTTGAGAAGATGGAGAAGTTTCAGCAGGAAGTCATCTTCCCCGTCTTAAAAAGCTGGCAGGAGTATATTCACAAACCTACTACCGACTTTATAATGCTGGGAGCCGAGTACTATAGACTCTGGCGGAGGAACCATTCGATCCTTAATTTTCAGGACCTTCTCATAAATACCACGGAGCTTCTGCGGGACAATTCCGAGGCAAGGAGCTATTTTAAAAAAAGGTTTACCTATATCCTTGTAGATGAGTTTCAGGATACCGACCCTGTACAGGCCGAGATAATACTCTTTCTTACTGGAAGTAATAATGATGAAGGCAACTGGAAAAATATTATACCTGCCCCGGGTTCGCTTTTTGTGGTGGGTGATCCAAAGCAGAGCATATACCGCTTCAGAAGGGCCGATATTGATATCTATAATCTTGTAAAAGCTATATTTGATGGAAGTGGCGGGGAAGTGTTAAACCTTTATTCTAACTTCAGGTCACTTCCATTTATGCAGGAGGCAGTGGAGGATGTATTTAAGAGTATCCTTCCTGAAGAAGAGACCAGATACCAGGCAAGGTATTTTCCCCTTGATACTGTAAAGCCATTAAACGAGAACTGCATTTGTGGGGTGATGGAAAACCAGATCAGTAGTATAAAGGGGCATAAAGCAGCTGAGATAGCCAGGATAGATGCGGCAAGGATCGCAAACTGGATTAAGTCTGCAGTAGATGGAAGTATTAGATTACAGGATGATAATGGTTATGCTTTAAAACCCCGGTATTCTGATTTTCTGATACTTACAAAAAATAAGAAGAATTTAAAGATCTATGCCAGGTCGCTTGAGATGCTTGGAATACCCTATGATATTTCCGGAGGGGAGAGTTTTAGCGGGTCATTTGAACTGGCTGAAGTTTACAGGTTATTTAGGGCAATTGAGGATGACGGGGATCCAGTGGCCCTTATAACGGCCTTAAGAGGCATGTTTTTTGGAATAAGTGACGACCAGCTGTACCGGTTTAAAAGAGCTGGCGGAGTATTTTCATATTACATCGAGGTTCCGGATGGTTTTAACGATTTCTACCAGGCTTTTAAGATGATTAAAGAATACAGGGAAATAGTAAAAAGCTATGAGCCTGTAATTGCTTCACGGATGATCATAGAGAAATCAGGTATACTGCCGCTTTCAGTATGCGAAGAGGAGGGGCTAACGAGAGCTGGAAATATTTTTAAGGCACTGGAGCTTTTAAAGGATAGAAGAAGTGAAGGGATGGATACTTTTTCAGATCTGGTAAATGATATGAAGGAGCTTCTGGAGGGTAGCGGTATTGAATCTATGAGCCTTACTTCTGCAGAGGAGAGTTCCGTAAGGATCATGAATCTACATAAGGCAAAAGGGCTTGAGTCACCAGTTGTAATACTAGCCGATCCAATGGGTGCCGCAAGGGATTTTGAACCCGATCATCATATTACCAGGACTGGGAATAGTAAAGCTCTGGGTTATTTTGTCATTACAAAGCCAGCGGGAAGCTATGGAAGCAGCATTATTGCAATTCCACCTGACTGGGACGGTAAGGCTGAAGAGGAAAGACTATATGAAGAGGCTGAAAAGAGAAGGCTTGAGTATGTGGCTGTTACTAGGGCCAAAAATATTCTGTTGGTAAGCACTTACAGAGAGAGTAGTAGGCCAAAAGCCTGGGAGTTTATGCATGAGTATCTTTCCGGTAAGGATAAGATCGAGGCAGAGGAGGAGCTGGACAGTGCTCAAAGGGAAGTGATCGAGATTGGTCCCAGTGAGTGGGATGAGAATAGGAAGGGAATAAGTAAAAATATAGAGGATATTGGTCTTCCCAGCTACAGTCTTACAAATGTGACTACTGAAACAAAGGAAGGTATTATATTTTCTGAGAGTGCCGGACAGGGCATGGGCTGGGGAAGGATTGTGCATAAGGCAGTAGAGCTTGTATCAAGGGGTGGATATGATAAGTTAAGGGTACTGGGTAGAGCCTGGATAGAGGAAGAAGGAAGAAAAACCGGGGATCTTGAGAAGCTTGTTGGTCTTGTTGATGGTTTTAGGAATAGTGATCTATGGGGTAGGATCGAAAAGGCCGGTAAGAGGTACTTTGAGGTTCCTTTTGCCCTGGAGGAGGAAAGTAGTATTGTTTACGGGGTAATCGATGTAGTGTTTGAGGAAGAAGATGGATGGGTGATAGCTGATTACAAGACGGATGATTTTGAGAGGGATAGTGAGAGGAAGAAGGCGTATGAGAAGCAGGTGGAGACGTATGGGAGGTATTGGGAGAAGATAAGTGGGGAGATGGTTAGAGAAGTTTTACTCTATAAACTTGTTTAAAATTTTTGCTATATAGTTCGCATATTACCTCATCAATTGCAAACCTTGCTATATACTATGCATAATGTAGGTTATACGTAGTATTAAATAAAAAAGGCTATAAATGAGAAAAAATAAACTCCCGGTAACTTTAGAGTTGGAAGAAGCTCAAAATTTATTAAGACGTCCTATTAAATGTCTTAATAATATATTAAATTTATATTCATAGTTTATAATATCAATGCTATTATTATTTAATATATTTCTAATACAATTAAAATTATTTGTATTAGGTAATAGCACAATAAAAAATTGCAAGAGGAGGAGAGTATGCGAAAAATATTTATATTTATGACAATCCTTGTTATTTCGCTTGTACTTACTGTGTCCTGTACACCTAAAGACACACAGGCAACAATTGCAGAACTTGAAGCAAGAATTAGTGAACTGGAAGAAGAGAATGAGCAGTTAAGGACAGGATCTGAGCAAAGACTTGAAGGTGAAGAAGAAACTTCTGAAGATATAGTACAGAAAGAATTTTCTCCAACCATTGCAGGGAGCTTATATATCTCAGGGCAAACCACTGCCGTTTATGTGATGGGAGATTATGCATATACATCTGGACAGGGATTAAAAATTATCGACATATCAGATAAAAGTAATCCAGAGATAGTTAGTACTGCTGATCCTAATGGCTGGGCAAATAATTTCTATGTTGAAGATAACTACGCTTACCTACCTTATTCAATCTGGGATAATGAAGGTTTTGTTTCTGGCGGTTTTAAAATATTTGATATTACTGATAAGAAAGAACCAACCGAAGTTGTAGTATATGAGTCTGATGGGAGTATTGGCAGTATCTGTGCTGTTGGAAATTACATTTATGCCACCTATGATATTTCAGAAAAGCAAGAAGAGGGTTATTATACGACATTAGAAAGCGGAATAAAAATAATAGATATGACAGATAAAGAGAATTTAGTTTCTGTAGGTACTTATGATACTGGTGATTCAGGTGCAGGCTCTTTAGGTACTGCAGGAGACTACATCTATCTTTTTGTTAGACAGACACTTGGAATACTTGATATTACAGATAAAGAGAACCCAACTGATGTAGGTATCTATAGATCTTCCAATTGGGCAAATAATTTCTGTGTTGAAGGAGACCATGTCTATCTGCCTTCAGCTAATGCTTTGCAGATAATAGATATTTCAGATAAAGAGAATCCGACAATGGCAGGAGGGGCTTTTGCTTCTGGTGATATAGGATACGTTTTTGTTGAAGGAGACTATGCTTACATAACATATGTCGTTAGGGATGAAGACTGGCAAGCTATAGAAAGCGGTATTCAAATAATTGATGTTAAAAATAAGAATGCTCCTACCGTTGTTACAGGAATTGAGATTCAAGGTGAAGCAGCAGGAATTTTTGTTGAAGGAGATTATGCTTATGTTGGAGCTGGCCAAGCAGGTTTGCAAATAATAAAATTATATGCAGACTAAAACCTCCTATAATAATTAAATAAAAAGTATATTAACACCCTAATTATAAAAATTAGGGTGTCAAGACTCCTAATAGCATATTTTGAGAACATCTTGATGTATTCATTTAACTTAAAATTGAAAGATTAAAAACATTAAATACATTTAATCTCAGGAGCAGTAGAATAGATGCAGAACTAAATAGCAAAATAATGAAAGAAATTATAAAAGAAAAATATGGATTCTTCGTACCAAAAAAAATGTATAGTTTAAGAATAGACAAAGAAATAATTGATAAAACCAAAAAAGAAGCTAAAAAATTATCTATATCCACTGCTGCTTTTATAAGGCAGGCTATTTTAGAAAAAATTAATAATCAGGATAAAATTAAAGATATTGAAAAGAGATTGGAAAAACTTGAAAAGGGTAAAATCATCTAGAATTTATTCTTGTAACTAAGAAATTCAAGCTATATTATTACCCAAGCACTACTGTTTCTAAGTAGCTTAAGAAGTACTAGGGTAATATTTTAAAAACTCTTCTTCTTTATCTTCAACCCTAGAATTACTATTGTCGACCAGCTCCTTGGCAAAGTCAAAAACATAATCAGTTATGTCTGGATTGTCCATAAGAAGTTTTACCAACTTATCAATTCTGTATTCTAGGAAATAATCTGGTGGGATTTCCAATCCTTGAGCAATTTTTTTAATGGTTTCTACAGGTGGATGCCCTTTTCGTTTTTTAAGAACACAGAAATAACTAAAACAGAAATTGGTTTTGGCTGCTAATTTTCTATGTATTATATCTTTTTTCTCCATAATTTCTTTTAAGGCTTTAGGAAAAAATTTGTTAGAATACTTCATATTTTAATTTTTTAGTTTTATAAAAATGGTTATATATTATGTATTATTCATTATCAATATTTTTTATATACAATTTATAACTATAACAATTCCGTGAGATATCACAAAAGAGTAAAGTTAACAATTTTGTTAACTGAACGATAAGTTGCTATTGAACTTAAAGGTAATTACTTCAATGAAAATTATAGGCTATAAGCAGTTATTCTCGGTTTATATCGTATCTAGCAGAAGAATTAATTTAAGGATTATATATTATTAATTTCAGAAGAGTAGCCAAAAAACTAATTATTATATTGTTGTAAAAGCAACATTATGTTATTATTTAATATCTTTTATATAGATACTAATAGTGAAATATGGGGATAGAATAATTTAAGAATTGTTGTATATTAGATGGGAAGGATGTTGTTTAATGGAACAAAAAATTGATAATATATATAGAAGTTATAATGATAATAATTTAGATAACATACTGTTTGATATATATGAGATAATCTTAGCTAAGTTAGATGAAGAATTATTTACGGAAGTTTGATTTTATAAAATAGTAGTAAAATTTAATTTTTATTATGAGGTGTGATGGACGAGGATAAAAAAGTAGCATGTTATGTTAGGGTATCTACTTCTTCACAAGCAAAAGATGATAAATATAGTATCCCGGAACAGATTGATATTCTTAAAAATATATGTATAAAAAACAATTGGGATTATGACTTATATCAGGATCTCGGTATTTCTGGTGAGACTATTGAAGCTAGGCCAGAAATAAGAGAACTACTAGATAATTGTAAAAAAGGTATTTATAAGAGAGTTTTAGTAGTCGATCAAGATAGATTATCTAGGAGTGTAAAAGACCTGCAGGTCATAAAGGAGATATTTAAAGATAATAAAATAAAATTAATGTTTCAAAACTCAGTGCTGGATCTGGAAAATGAAGATGATGATTTTATGTCTGATATTCAAGGGATATTCAGCAAAAGGGAACTAAGGATTATTGCAAAAAGAGTTGCCAGGGGAAAGTATCAGAAAGCTAAGCAGGGGAAACTGCCCCTAGGAGGAAATAATATACTCTATGGCTATAAATTGGATAAGGACGGTAAAATAGTTATTAATCCAGAGGAAGCAAAAGTAGTTAGAAATATATTTAACTGGTTGGCAAATGAGGGACTGTCTTCTTACAAGATAGCTGATAAATTAAATTCTATAGGAATCCCAACTAGATTTGAAAAATTTGGCAGGATTAAAAAGTCAACCAAATACAATGTGATTTATAAAAACAAATGGACAAGAAGTAGCGTTAAACATATTCTTTCAAAGGAGCTTTATTATAAGGATGAGTATATTTATGCAAAAAATAGTAAATTTAACTTTATAGAACCTGTGCATATAAAGAAAGAGCCATTAATCTCAAAGGAACTTTTTGAAAAGGCCAAAAAGCAATCCTACTTCAATAGGACTTCAATTAATAATTCTACAGTTGTATATATCTTGACTGGAAAAATGAGGTGTTTAAAATGTGGGCGTCCATATTGCGGGGGAAGATACCATAGCCAAAAAGGGGATGTTACTTCTTATTACTATAGGGATATAGGTAGAACTCATGTAGCTAGAGAATTAGTAGGCTATCTTTGCGATAGTGCTTCGCTTAAAAAAGACTTAATTGAGGGTGTTGTAAAAGATGATATTAAGCAATTTCTTTTAAACCCTGAAAATATGAATAAATATTTATTATGTGACAGTAAAAAGTGCTTAGACGAAGATTTTAGAGTGGCAGAGCTTGAGGATAAAAAGGCTAAAATTAACGAACAAATTGATCTGTTACTGGAGTTATATTCAAATAAGGATATTCCTGAATCTATTACTACTAAAAATATTGCAAAGAAATTGAAGGATAAAGATTTAGAGATAAAGAAGTTAGACAATATTATATATGAGCTAAAAAATAAGGAGATAGTAGAAAAAGTTAGAGCAGAAAAGATTAATAATATTAAGATTCTTTTTAAAAGCTTAGTAAAAGGAATAGAAAAATTAGATAATTTAGATTGGAAAAGAATAATAAATAAAATGATTGAAGAAATTGGGATAGATTCAGTATATGGTCAAGGAAAAACAAATAAACTGGATGTTTATATAACCTATAATTTTAGCAATCTTTTAGAGGATAGTGGAACTTTTCACTGGGCGAGCAAAGTCCATAGTACATCCCAGAGAAGTGATAAAGCCGGTAATTAAAGATTCTGCAGCATCTGTTATATTTATACACAACCATCCAAGCGGTGACCCGGAACCATCAAATGATGATATAGAAATTACAG
>Ga0307431_1001176_pt1 | contig 15482 bp, 11 predicted proteins | sample SalMarWE160170MG_FD_202155 | JGI IMG/M metagenome (GOLD analysis project Ga0307431, IMG submission 202155) | Salt marsh sediment microbial communities from the Plum Island Ecosystem LTER, Massachusetts, United States - WE1603-170 | ecosystem: Environmental > Aquatic > Marine > Intertidal zone >...
AATACAGAAATGGAGATAAACCTCATATCCCCCATAGCAATGGAAGAGGGACAGAGGTTTGCTATACGTGAGGGTGGAAGAACTATTGGAGCTGGTAGTGTTACAAAGATAATGGAATAGTATTTTTGATAAGGATTTTAGTTTAAAAGAGTTACATTTTTTAAGAGGATTTAGAAACAGGATTTCTTCAGAAAAAGAGTTCATTTTAAATGTTGATAGGCAATTATTGTTGCTATAAAATAATTCTTCATTATTTTAAAGGTAAAATTCTATCTTATTATAATATATAAGCGAATACGGGAGATATCAAGATACGTAAAATTGAGTTCGGAAAAACAGGAGAAGTAGTAAGCCTGTAATGTACGTATTGTATTATGATGGATATTTATGTATATGAAAAACATAATCTAGGATTATGAACAGGTTTATATAGTTATGATGCGATTGTTGTTTGATAAATAATAGGAGATTTTTCCATTGACAATGCAGAAATATAGTGTTAATTTATTTGTCTGCGCTTAAATATTATTAAAATAATTACAATGGTGAAAAGACTTGAGACAGATAATAATCCTTGAATGCACAGAGTGCAAAAGAAGAAATTATAATAGTGAGAAAAATAAGAAAAATACGCCTGATAGGTTGGAAGTAAAAAAATATTGTAAATGGTGCAAGAAACATACAGTTCATAAGGAGACCAGATAGGGCTGTAGCTCCAATTGGTAGAGCACCGGTCTCCAAAACCGGGTGTTGTGGGTTCGAGTCCCTCCAGCCCTGCCAGCTATGTATTGATAAGAGAGCAGAATATTAGCAGGACATTAAAGTAAATATTGGTTTAAGAAGGTAAGTTTTTATGGCTAAGAGAAAAGTATCAAGGAAATACAAACCAAAAGCTATGATGGAGAGGCAGATTCAGGAGAGAAAAGTTCCATCGCAGCCAAAGAAAAAAATAAACTGGAAGCAATTTATAAAAGGATTGCCTTCACGGGTCGCGAAGTTTTTTAGAGATGTTGTTCATGAACTAAAGAGAGTAACATGGCCAACAAGGAAAGCACTTATAAACTATACCATAGTGGTTATAGTGACAATTATTATTTTCTCTGTAATTTTAGGAGTTTTTGACCTGGGTTTTGTTGAACTTGTGGATTTATTGACAAGAGTTTAATCAGGGTGAGTTAAAATGAGAGCAAAATGGTATGTGATAAATTCATATGCTGGATATGAAAACAAAATAAAAGTTAATCTGGAGCACCGGATAGAATCAATGAATATGGGCAACAAGATTTTTGATATATATATACCCAAGGAAGATGTTATTGAAATTAAAGGTGGTAAAAGAGAAGTATCATCAAAAAGAGTGCTTCCAGGCTATCTGCTGGTTAAGATGTATATGGATGATGATTCCTGGTATGTGGTAAGAAACACCCCCGGGGTTACTGGATTTGTGGGTAGAGATGACAAGCCTATCCCTTTATCAGAGTTTGAGGTTAAGAGGATAATGAAGAGGCAGGATACGGGTAAACCAAGGCCAAAGACTGATTTTGAGATAGGTCAACCTGTTAAAGTTATTACTGGCCCATTTGCGAATTTTGATGGTACTATAAACGAAATAAACCTTGACCAGGGGAAGCTAAAAGTTCTGGTTTCGATATTTGGAAGGCAAACACCGGTTGAATTGAATTTTAACCAGGTGTCGAAGATATAGGAAGAGTAGAATCTATCAGAATTTAATTTTGTAATAGAAGTTGAAAATATTTTATTTAAATGTATAATACTCTGGTATTTCGATAGGGGAGATTATTAATGGCTAAAGAGATTATAGCTCAGATTAAATTGCAGATTCCTGCTGGACAGGCAAATCCTGCTCCACCGGTTGGTCCTGCTCTCGGTCAGCATGCTGTAAACATAATGGAGTTTTGCAAGGCTTTCAATGAGAGAACTGCAAGAGAACAGGGAATGATCATACCGGTTGTATTAACTGTTTACAAAGACAGAAGTTTTAGTTTTATAACAAAGACTCCACCGGCCGTAGTTCTTATAAAAAAGGCATTGAATCTGGAAAAAGGCTCCGGTGAGCCTAACCGTGAAAAAGTCGGGGAAATTTCAAGACAGCAGATTGAAGAAATAGCGAAGATCAAGCTAAAAGATTTGAATGCCAGGACGGTAGATAAAGCAGTCAAAATAATAGAAGGTACTGCAAGGAGCATGGGAGTAAAGGTAAGTTCGTAACTACTGACAAGAGATTAAAATTAAAGTATCAGGTAAAGGTGGTATGTTTTGAAGAGAGGTAAGAAGTATTTATCGAAGTTAGAAAATCTGGATAAAGGCAAGATGCCCGGTCCTAGTGAAGCAATAATGTGGATAAAGGAAAATCATTTTGCTAATTTCGATGAATCTGTAGATATTAGTGTGAATCTGGGTGTTGACACAAGAAAAGCGGACCAGATAGTTAGAGGAACCATGGTTTTACCAAATGGGAAAGGAAAGGTTCAGAAAGTTCTTGTATTCGCTCAGGGTGAGAAAGCGACTGAAGCAAAGGAAGCTGGAGCAGATTATGTAGGCGGGGAAGAATATATAGAGAAGATACAAAAAGGATGGTTTGAATTTGATGTTTGTATTGCCACACCTGATATGATGAAACATGTTGGGAAGATCGCAAAGATTCTGGGACCGAGGAAATTAATGCCGAATCCAAAGTCAGGAACAGTTACATTTGAACTGAAAAAAACAATCGGGGATTCAAAAAAAGGAAGATTAGAATTCAGGACTGACAGAAACGGTGTTATTCATAGTACTTTTGGGAGAGTCTCATTTGGTATAAAAGAATTGCTGGAAAACTATATAGCGTTAGTTGAAGCTATTATAAGGTCAAAGCCATCTACGGCAAAGGGCAGGTATATAAAGAGTATTTATATTTCATCAACTATGGGTCCGAGCATTAAACTCGACCCTAATAAAATTACAGAGGTAACTGAGGCGGCGTAAAAAAATTAGAATATTATCGAATATAAAATACAGCCCAAGATAGTAGGTGTTATCTCAGGATATTGATAACTTAATTTCCTACCGAGGTTGATTAATAGAAATTAAATCGACCTTCCGGGAAATGGGGTCGATTTATTTTTACAGAATTTGATTTTTTATAAATTTATTATGTGGAGGTCAGAATGGCCAGACAGGAAAAAGTTAATCAGGTAGAAGAGCTAAAGGAAATATTTAAAAAAAGCTCCGGTATTATTTTTACTGACCATAGCGGTCTCAAAGCTGAGGACGCTGTGGTAGTGAGAGATAGGCTTGCCGAGGTTAACTCCTATCTCAAGATAACGAAGAATACCCTTGCCTATATAGCAGCGAAAGATATATTTAAAGATTTGGACCTTGAGGAAGTTTTTAAAGGTCCGACGAGTATGGTTGTGAGTGGAGAAGACATAATTTCTACTGCAAAGGTACTGGAAGAGTTTTCTAAAGATATGGACACCTTAAAAGTTAAAGCAGGTTTGCTTGAGAACATGCTTTTGAATCCTGAAGAGGTTGATAGATTTTCAAGCCTTCCGGGAAGAGAAGTCCTGCTTACCAATCTGGCGGTTTCAATTAAGTCACCTATTATTAAGCTTGTAAATGTTCTGGGTGCATTAAATAGAAGTCTGGTCCTGGCAGTAGATGCAGTAAGAATAAAAAAAGAGAAAAGTGAAATATAAGGGAGGAATAATGGCAGAAGCAAAAAAAACTATTGATAAGAAAAAGAAGGAGAAAAAGGATATGAAGGAAGAAGAAAAGGACACAGGTAAGGCCAAAGAAAAATCCAGCGGTAAAAGTAAGTCTGTTAGCGATATTTTAAGCGCTATTGAAAAAATGACCGTACTTGAACTTTCAGATCTTGTAAAGGCTATCGAAGAAAAGTTTGGAGTTAGCGCACAGGCAATGGCGGTTGCAGCTCCTGTTGCAGGCGGCGCCGCAGCTGCGTCCCAGGGTGGGGAAACTGTTGAAGAGAAAACGGAATTTGACGTGAACTTAAAATCAGCAGGAGAAAAGAAAATACAGGTTATCAAAGTGGTTAGATCTCTGACCAGCCTTGGTCTGAAGGAAGCTAAAGATCTTGTAGATAAAGCGCCTAACATTGTCAGAGAGAAAGTTTCCAAAGAAGAAGCAGAAAATATAAAGAAGCAGCTTGAAGAAGCCGGTGCCGAGGTCGAAATAAAATAGCCCATTGTAATTAAAATTTATATTTATTAAAAAAAACATTGATGCCGGTTTTATAGCTGTTAGTTCTAGAATATGTTTATTTGAAGTTTATAAATAAATAGTTGACTATTTATTTATTTTTGATACACTAATGGTTTGCAAGTTTTTCTTATAATGTTTGTCAATTACTGATTTTTTTTGTTTTTTCCCTGTATGCAGTTTTTGTTAGTAAGATTACTATAGCCTTTTTTTCTGCTTTACTAACCTTGGAATATTATTAATGAGGAGAATAAGTTAATGCAAAAAGTCAAAAAAATCACGAGATTTAATTTTGGTAATACCGCGGACCTAATAAACATGCCTCACCTTCTTGAAATACAAAAAAAGTCTTTCCAGTGGTTCCTGGAAGAGGGGCTTATGGAAATATTAAAGGACATTTCGCCTATTGAAGATTTTACAGGAAATATGACGCTTGAGTTCTTAAGTTATATTTTTGATGATTTTAATTCTTCGCCGGATGAATGCAAGATGCAGGATATGTCCTATACTGCCCCGCTCAGGGTTCTTTCAAGGTTTGTCAACAAGGAAACTGGTGAGATGAAAGAGCAGGAAGTTTTCATGGGAGACTTTCCAATGATGACAGAAAAAGGAACCTTCATAATTAATGGCACGGAAAGGGTCGTGGTTTCTCAACTGGTTCGCTCTCCGGGAGCGTATTTTGATACTGATACGGATAAAAAAGCAGAAGTAGATATATATATGTGTAAGGTTATCCCTACTAGAGGGTCATGGATAGAAATTGAAACCGATAAAAAGAATATTGCTTATGTAAGAATTGACAGGAGAAGAAAATTTTTACTTACAATTTTCCTGAAGGCTGTGGGGTTTGGCAATAATGAAGACCTTCTGGTCCTGTTCGGTCAATATGATAAGAAGGATTGCATAAAAAATACTCTTGAGAAAGATTTTACAGAGACCGAAGAAGAAGCATTGATTGAAATATATAAAAAGCTGAGGCCAGGTGAGCCGCCAACAGTAGAAAGCTCAAGAAATCTTATAAACTCCTTATTCTTTAACCCAAAAAGATATGATTTTGGAAAAGTGGGAAGATATAAGATGAATCAAAAACTGATGGATGAGATAGATAAAGACGTTCTGGCGAAACTTGAAGCGATTAATAAAAAAATGAGCATAGACACCAACGAACAGTATATCCTTAACAGTAAAGACATATTTTTAATAGTAAAGTATCTCATTCAGTTGATGGCCGGTGTTGGTGAAGTTGATGACATTGACCATTTCGGTAATAGAAGGGTAAGAAATGTTGGCGAACTGATACAGAATCAGGTAAGAATAGGTCTTGCAAGGATGGAGAGAGTTATAAAAGAAAGAATGACCACCCAGGACGTTGAGGCCATAACTCCGAAGTCGTTGATAAATATAAGACCACTGGTCGCCAGCCTGAAGGAATTTTTTGGGAGCGGTCAGCTTTCCCAGTTTCTGGACCAGACAAATCCTCTTGCAGAAATTACACATAAGAGGAGATTAAGTGCTCTTGGTCCGGGTGGTTTAAGCAGAGAAAGGGCTGGTTTCGAGGTCAGGGATGTCCACCCCTCTCATTACGGTAGAATGTGTCCTATTGAAACACCCGAGGGTCCTAATATCGGTCTTATTGGTTCACTTGCCACTTATGGAAGATTAAATGAATATGGATTTATAGAAACACCTTATAGAAAAGTTTTAAAGGGTAAGGTGATAACGAAAATCGAGTATCTTTCGGCTGATAACGAAGAAAACTACGTGATTGCTGAGTCAACTGCAAAAACAAATAAGGACGGAAAATTTCTTGAGGAGAGAATCATGGCCCGCCTGGGTGATGAAATAGTTAACGTTGAACCGGGCATGGTAGATTATATCGATGTTTCCCCGATGCAAATTTTTAGTGCTGCCGCATCACTCATACCATTTCTTGAACATGACGATGCCAATAGGGCACTTATGGGTTCTAATATGCAGCGTCAGGCTGTGCCTTTGATTGACCCAGAACCTCCACTGGTTGGTACGGGAATGGAAGGAAGATTAGCAGAAGATAGCGGGATTCTGGTTCTGGCTAAAGATGCCGGTGTAGTTGATGAAGTCTGTGGAGATTATATAAAAATCAATTATAAGAGCGATAAGAATTACATTCATAATTTATATAAATTCAGGAGGTCAAATCAGGGGACTTGTATAAACCAGAAGCCAATTGTTATGGAAGGAGATAAGGTAAAAGCAGGCCAGGTTATTGCTGATGGCACAGCTACAAGCGGTGGAGAGCTCGCTCTTGGCAGGAATTTAAGAGTGGCATTTATGTCCTGGGAAGGCTATAACTATGAGGATGCCATAATTATTTCAGAAAAGCTTGTAAAAGAAGATATTCTATCTTCTGTCCATATTTCAAAACAGGAAGTGGAGGCAAGAACTACAAAATTAGGGAACGAAGAGATAACAAGAGACATACCGAGCATAGGAGAGGAAGCTCTTAAAAACCTGGATGAAAATGGGATTATAAGAATTGGAGCCGAGGTAAAGCCAGGAGATATTCTGGTTGGTAAAATAACCCCGAAAGGTGAAACAGAGCTTACAGCAGAGGAGAAATTGCTGCGGGCTATTTTTGGTGAAAAAGCCAGAGAAGTGAGAGAAAGCTCTTTAAAGGTACCCCACGGAGAGGGTGGTAAAGTACTGGATGTTCAGTTATTCTCAAGGAAGAAAGGGCACGACCTTCCGCCAGGTGTAAACGAACTGGTGAGGGTTTATATTGCGGAGAAAAGGAAGATTTCAATAGGCGATAAACTTGCAGGGAGGCACGGGAATAAAGGTGTTATATCTGTAATTCTTCCTGAAGAGGATATGCCATATACAGAGGATGGTGAGCCAATTGAAATAATATTTAATCCGCTGGGCGTTCCTTCCCGAATGAATGTTGGGCAGGTACTCGAGACCCATCTTGGCTGGGCTGCTTATAAGAGATGGGATGATAAAAGTAAAAAAGAAGCAGATGACGGTCCTATCTTTGTTTCAACACCTATTTTCGAGGGTGTAGATGAAGATGATATAGTAAAGCTTTTAAAATCTGCAAAATTACCCCCGAATGGCAAAACTGCTTTATATGATGGCAGGAGCGGGGAGAAGTTATCTGATAATATTACTGTAGGCTATATATATGTAATGAAACTCCTGCATCTCGTTGACGACAAGATTCATGCAAGGTCCACAGGCCCCTATTCTCTTGTTACCCAGCAACCTCTTGGAGGTAAAGCACAGTTTGGTGGTCAGAGATTTGGAGAAATGGAAGTATGGGCTCTTGAAGCTTATGGCGCAGCTTATGCTTTGCAGGAAATGCTTACCATAAAATCAGACGATGTAACAGGGCGTGTAAAGACCTATGAATCTATTGTAAAAGGCGAGAATATAGAAAAGCCTGGAATTCCTGAATCATTTAAAGTGCTCATAAAAGAGATGCAGAGCCTTGCTCTTGATGTCGAGGTTTTATCTGAGGAAGGTAAAGAAGTGGATATGACAAGGGACGAAGATGAGATATTGAGAACGGTCGAGGATTTAGGTATCGATCTGCATAGAGGAAGAGATTTTGAAAAATTGGAAACTGAGGAAAAGCCAAAAGAAGACACAGAATTAAAAAAAGATAAGGTTGAAGAAGAAAAAGAGATAGAACCGGCGACTGATGATCTCAGTAAAGACAAAGTTAAGAAAAAAATTAAGAAATAAAATAATTATAAAAAACCGGTATGACCTGGTTTTGGTTTAATTAATCTGGAGGTATTTTTTATATGGTTGTAAGTGTAGATGTTAACAATTTTGATGCGATAAAAATTGGGCTCGCCTCACCGGAAAAGATAAGGTCATGGTCAAATGGAGAGGTTAAAAAACCTGAAACCATAAATTACAGAACTCTTAAACCTGAAAGAGACGGCCTTTTCTGTGAGAGGATTTTTGGTCCTACAAAAGACTATGAATGTTACTGCGGAAAATATAAAAGGGTGAGATTCAAAGGTATAATTTGTGAGAGATGCGGAGTTGAAGTAACGAGAGCAAGCGTAAGAAGAGAAAGAATGGGGCATATTGAGCTCGCATCCCCGGTTTCGCACATCTGGTTCTTTAAAGGTGTTCCGAGCAGGATGGGGTATGTTCTTGACATAAGCCCAAAGGATCTGGAGAAAGTTCTTTATTTTGATTCCTATATCATAACAGGTATAGACAGGGAGAAAATAAAATCCGAGGAAGAGGAAATAAAGGGGCTTTACCAGAAGGCCCTGGACAAAGCAAAGGATACTCATGAGAGCAGGATGAAGGAAATAGAATTAAATAAAGATAATTTCATGCTCGAAAATTATGAAACCAATGATGAGGGTGAATTAATAGAGCCTGAAGAAGATGAGGATGTTCTTGACGCAGACGAAAAGACGAATGTTGATAGCAGCGTTGAAGAGAGTGAAGAAGAAGTCCAGGATGAATTAGACCTTGAAGGAAAAAGAATAAAGATTGTAAAAGAGACTGAGATGCTTCTGGCAGAAGAAGAAGAAATATACCAGGAAGAGATAGATCTCATAAAGAGAGCAAGCACCTTTTTCTTTAACCTGGAAGAGAAAATGCTGGTTTCCGATGAAGCCTTATTTAAAAAGATGAAGGAAACTTATGGTCAGTATTTTAAAGGCGGGATGGGAGCAGAAGCAATAAAAGAGCTGCTCAGAAGTATTAATTGCGCAAAAGAAGTAGAAGAGCTTAAAGAGGTTATCAGGAAGTCAAAAGGACAGAAAAGAAGCAGGAGCATAAAGAGGTTAAAGATACTATCTTCATTTATAGATTCAGATAATAAGCCAGAATATATGGTTCTTGATGTACTCCCGGTATTGCCGCCTGATTTAAGACCGATGGTTCAGCTTGATGGCGGAAGATTTGCTACTTCAGATTTGAATGACCTTTATAGAAGAGTTCTGAATAGAAACAACAGGCTTAAAAAGCTGCTGGAGCTGGATGCTCCCGAGATTATTATAAATAATGAAAAAAGGATGTTACAGGAAGCAGTTGATGCATTGTTCGATAACGGGAGAAGAGGAAGAGTAGTTGTAGGAGCAGGGAATAGGCCTCTCAAGTCTTTAAGTGATATGTTAAAAGGGAAACAGGGAAGATTCAGGCAGAATCTTCTAGGGAAGAGGGTTGATTATTCCGGAAGGTCTGTTATTGTGGTTAACCCCAATCTCAGGCTGGAGCAGTGTGGTCTCCCCAAGAAAATAGCTCTGGAACTTTTTAAACCTTTTGTTATGAAAAAACTTGTTGATGAAGGATTTGCCCAGAATATAAAAAGTGCAAAGGTTATGGTAGAGAGGGAAAGCAATGAGGTCTGGGATATACTGGAAGAAGTAATTAAGAATCATCCTGTATTACTCAACAGGGCACCTACTCTGCACCGTCTTGGAATACAGGCTTTTATGCCAGTACTGGTAGAAGGTAAAGCAATACAGATCCATCCGATGGTCTGTCCCCCTTTTAATGCTGATTTTGATGGTGACCAGATGGCAGTTCATGTTCCTCTATCAAATGAAGCAAAAGCTGAGGCTATGATTTTAATGCTTTCTGTTAATAATATACTGTCACCGGCAAACGGGGAACCGGTTGTAGTTCCTTCTCAGGATATGGTTCTCGGGATATATTACCTGACTTCTGAAATGGAGACATCAAATGGGAAAGAGAGATTTTATAGTGACCCGCAGGATGCGCTTTTAGATTATGATTATGGATTTATATCTCTGCATACACCAATTAAGGTAAAGATTGAAGATAGAGTAATTAAGACAACAACAGGAAGGATAATATTTAATCAATCACTACCGGAAGATTATAAGTTCATGAACAAGGAAGTTTCAAAGAAAGAACTTATAGGAATTATAGCTGAATGCATAAACAGATTTCCTCAGAGTGTTGTAATAGAAACGCTGGATGCTATTAAGCAGATAGGCTTTAAATATTCAACACGTTCCGGTTTAACTATAGGTATAGATGATATAGATGTGCCACCTGAAAAGTCAAAAATTTTAAGCAGGATAGAGAATAAAGTGGAAAAAATCGAGGAGTACTACAAGCAGGGTCTGATAACTGATTTTGAAAGGCATCAGGAACTAATTCAAACCTGGTCTCAGGCAAATGAGAGTGTAGCTAATGCCATGGAGAAAAATTTTGACAGGTTTAATCCTGTTTATATGATGGCTACTTCCGGGGCAAGGGGAAATATTAAGCAGTTGAGGCAGCTGGCCGGTATGCGTGGTCTGGTAGCCAATGCAAGAGGCGACATTATAGACAGTCCTATAAAATCTAATTTTAGAGAGGGACTTACAGTGCTTGAATATTTTATTTCCACCCATGGTGCAAGACAGGGTCTTGCCGATACGGCACTAAGAACAGCAGATTCAGGATATCTAACCAGAAGGTTGGTTGATGTTGCACAGGATACCATGGTAAGAGTAAATGACTGCGGTACAGAGGACGGTATAAGCTTATATGTTCTAACACTTGAAGGAGAACCCAATACCAATCTGGTTGGAAGAACCTGCCTTAAGGATGTTAATAATCCCAATACAGGGAAAAATATAATAAAGAGCGGCGAAGAGATTGATGAAAAGCATTTACAGAAATTTATCCATGCAAATATTGAAAGTGTAGAAGTACGTTCAGTTATGACATGCAAAGCAGAGTCAGGAGTCTGCCAGAAGTGTTACGGCAGAGACCTTGCTACAGGAAGGATGGTTGAAACTGGTGAGGCTGTGGGTATTATAGCTGCCCAATCTATTGGCGAGCCAGGAACACAATTAACAATGCGTACATTCCATACAGGTGGTGTGGCAAGTACAGTTATTCAAAGATCGATAAAATCACCTGTTAAGGGTAAGCTTATATTCAGAAAAGAATTGCTGTCCGAGCTTAATTTAAAGAAGACCGATTTTACTAAAGAAGACACCGCAGATATTATTGAGATAAATATAGAACAAATCCCGCACAAGTTAATATTCCAGGTTCAGATGGAAGAGGGAGATATTGTTGATGTAATTATACCTAAGGGTGAAATATTACAGATAAACAAGAAGATAAATGTTGAAGCTGGAGAAGTTTTTGCAAAATTAATTTTAACTGCAAAAAGAAAAACCCATGTTCACAAACATGAAAAAACTTTTGAAGGAATAGATATCACAAGTGGTTTGCCGAGGGTAGTGGAGCTATTTGAGGCAAGAAAGCCTAAAGAGTATTCATTTATAGCAGAAATATCAGGAAAAGTTGAAATTGAGGATGTGGATTCAAGGTTTAGAATTCTTACCATAAAGAGCAAGGATGGAAAACAGGAAAAGATTTACCAGATTCCGACGAGGGCAAAGTTAACTGTAAAGAATGGCGGTACAGTCAGTGCCGGCAGCCAGTTAACCGAAGGTCCAAAGAATCCGCATGATATTTTAAGAATCAATGGAATAAAGGAATGTGAACAATATCTGGTTAAAGAGGTGCAGAATGTTTATAAAGCCCAGGGTGTGGATATTAACGATAAGCATATAGAGGTAATAGTAAGACAGATGCTGAAGAAAGTTACTATAAACGATCCGGGAGATAGTGATTTCCTTCCGGGCCAGCTGGTAGACAGGCTTGTATATGAGAAAGAGAATAACAGGTTGATTTCTAATATGAAGAAGCCAGCTACTGCCACACAGAATTTAATGGGTATAACAAAGGCTTCTCTTGTGACCGATAGCTTCCTTTCAGCTGCTTCGTTCCAGGAAACAACGAGAGTTTTAACAGACGCAGCTCTGGAAAACAAAATGGACGGCCTTAGCGGATTGAAGGAAAATGTAATACTTGGTAAGGCTATACCTGCCGGCACAGGCATGGGAACTTTCAGGGATTATGAGCTGGAGTATCCAGGTCACAAGGAAGGTGATAAGGATGAAATTGAAATCCTTCAGGAGTCAGAGGGAGAAGACACGAAAGATATAGAAATTAATATTTAGAATATGGAAAAAAAAGACTTTGAAAAGCGGTTTCTTTATGTTGACATTTTAATTTTTAGATGATAATCTCTTTTTTCGTGCCTCAAAAAAGGTGCAAAATAAATCATTTTGTGAGGTCAAATATTATTATTAAATTTGGGTGGAAGAAAAGGTATTTATGCCTACTATAAGTCAACTGGTAAAAAAGGGAAGAAATAGATTAAAAAAGAAGAGGAAAACACCTGCCTTGCAGGAAAATCCTTTAAAAAGGGGTGTTTGCATAAGAGTGTATACTACTACCCCGAAAAAGCCTAATTCTGCATTGCGAAAGGTTGCGAGAGTGAGGCTTACGAATGGAGCTGAAGTTACAGCGTACATTCCGGGGATTGGTCATAATTTGCAGGAACATTCCATAGTTCTGGTTAGAGGCGGTAGAGTAAAAGATCTGCCGGGTGTTAGATATAAGGTTGTAAGAGGGACACTGGACACGGCAGGAGTTGAAGATAGAAAATCTTCTCGTTCCAGATATGGGTCGAAAAAACCAAAGTAATTTATAAGGAGTTATACGATGCCAAGAAAGGGTAGGCCTCAAAGAAGAGAAATTAAATTAGACCCTGTTTATAAAAGCAGGATTATTACTCAATTGATAAATAAGGTTCTAGTTGATGGTAAAAAGAGTGTTACAGAAAATATAGTTTATAAAAGTCTTGAAATTCTCAAGGAAAAAACAAAAGAGGACCCGTTAGAAGTACTTGATAAGTGTCTGGATAATGTAAGGCCTGTTTTAGAAGTAAAACCAAGGAGAGTGGGAGGTGCTACTTACCAGGTACCTGTTGAAGTATCAACGGAAAGGGCGAATACGCTTGCTATAAGATGGGTAGTAGATTTTGCAGTTAAAAGGAAAGAAAAGACTATGGCGGAAAGGCTGGCAGCGGAAATCCTTGATGCTGCAAGCAATACCGGCAGCAGTATTAAAAAGAAAGAAGATTTGCATAAAATGGCAGAGGCTAACAGGGCATTTGCGCATTACAGGTGGTAAATATGGCGAGGAAAGTCTCATTAAAAAATATAAGGAATATTGGTATAACCGCACATATAGATGCAGGTAAGACAACGACCACGGAACGTATCCTTTATTATACAGGCAAGACTTATAAGATTGGAGAGGTTCACGATGGTGCTGCAGTAATGGACTGGATGATACAGGAGCAGGAAAGAGGAATAACTATTACCTCTGCTGCGACAACGTGTTTCTGGAAAGACCATAAAGTAAATATTATTGACACACCCGGACATGTTGATTTCACTGTAGAAGTTGAGAGGTCACTTCGTGTCCTTGATGGTATGATCTGTATATTTTGCGCAGTTGGAGGAGTAGAACCACAGTCTGAAACAGTATGGAGACAGGCTGACAAATACGATGTTCCAAGAATTGCTTTTGTGAACAAGATGGACAGGAACGGGGCAGATTTTTATTATGTTCTGGATATGATTAAGACGAGACTTGGCGCGAATCCGTTGCCCATTCAGATTCCGGTAGGAAAGGAAGAAGGCTTTACCGGGATAATCGATCTTTTAAGCATGAGAGCTGTTATATATAAAGATGAAATGGGAATAAAATTTGAATATGAAGACATACCGGAAGAACTTATACCCACTGCAGAAAAATACAGGCAGGAGCTCATTGAAAATATTGCTAATTATAATGATGATATATTAAACAAATATGTTGAAAATCTGGAGATAACCGAAGAAGAATTAAAAGCTGCCATCAGAGAAATAACGATAAATGTTAAAGGTGTTCCTGTATTATGCGGAGCAGCTTTTAAGAATAAGGGAGTCCAGTTTCTTCTGGATGCGGTTGTTGATTTTATGCCTTCACCTATAGATATCCCCTTGCCCATGGGGATTAACCCTGATAATCAGATGGAGATTACAAGAAAAGTTAGCGATGAAGAACACTTTTCTGGTTTAATATTTAAAATAACAACAGACCCTTTCGTGGGTAGATTAAGTTATTTAAGGATTTATTCCGGAACTTTAGGCAGCGGGTCTCAGGTTTTGAATACCAGTAATGGTAAGAAAAGCAGAATAAGCAAACTACTTGTTATGCATGCAAATAGCAGGGAAGAGATAAAAGAAGCCCACAGCGGTGATATAGTTGCTGTCGTTGGCCTGAAAAATGTAAATACAGGTGATACAATCTGCGAGCCCGGCAAGCCAATAAAGTACGAATCAATTATTTTTCCCGAGCCGGTGCTGTCAATTGCTATTGAACCAAAAACAAAAGCTGACCAGGAAAAATTATCCATTTCACTTTCCAAACTGGCAGAGGAAGACCCCACCTTCAGGATGGAAGTTGATAGTGAGACAGGTCAGACGATAATCTCGGGTATGGGAGAACTTCATCTTGAAATTATCGTTGATAGATTGCTTCGTGAATTTGGAATAAGTGCGAATGTTGGTAAACCGGAGGTATCTTATAGAGAGACCATAACGAAAGAAGCCCAGGTAGAGAGCAAATATGTAAGGCAGAGTGGCGGAAGAGGCCAGTATGGTCATGTAATAGTCCGTTTTGAACCGAATGCATATGGCAGGGGTTTTGAGTTTGAAGATAAAACAAAAGGCGGTGTTATACCAAAGGAATTCATTAAGCCAGTTGAAATGGGCATAGAAAGTGCTATGCAGAGTGGCGAGATAGCAGGGTACCCGGTTGTCGATATTAAAGCTACTCTCCTTGATGGATCGTATCATGAAGTTGATTCATCGGAAATAGCTTTTAAAATCGCGGGGTCAAAGGCTTTTAGAGAAGCAATGAAGAAAGGTCTACCAATTTTACTGGAGCCGGTAATGGATGTCGAAGTAGTTGCTCCGGATGAATATATGGGAGATGTAATAAGCGACCTTAATTCCAGAAGAGGAAAGATATTGTCAGTAACGTTAAGAAATAAAAATAGGATTATTAGAGCGGATGTACCACTTGCAGAGATGTTTGGATATGCTACTGACGTAAGGTCCAGAACACAGGGTCGTGCTACTTTTACAATGCAGTTTAAGAAATACGAACCTGCACCGGGAAGGATTGCAGATAAAGTCATAGAGAGATTTAAGGGAAGTGAAATCGCGGTTTAAATTATAATTATGATAACTAACTTTTTAACCATAGAAAGGATATATTATGGCTAAACAAAAATTTGAAAGAACAAAGCCGCATATAAACATAGGAACTATAGGTCATGTGGACCATGGTAAAACAACTCTTACCTCAGCAATAAC
>Ga0307431_1001177_pt1 | contig 15477 bp, 14 predicted proteins | sample SalMarWE160170MG_FD_202155 | JGI IMG/M metagenome (GOLD analysis project Ga0307431, IMG submission 202155) | Salt marsh sediment microbial communities from the Plum Island Ecosystem LTER, Massachusetts, United States - WE1603-170 | ecosystem: Environmental > Aquatic > Marine > Intertidal zone >...
GGTGTGTCGCGTGCGACAAGAAAGGAACGTTTAGCTGGCTAAAAATAGAACGGCTTCTCATCCGCGGGCCTTACGCTACCGCTTCAGTCCGCGCAGTATTCCCAGCCTAGAAATAAAAAAGAGCATATGATTGAAGAATCCCTTATCTTTTATGGTTATTTCATGTGTTCCTACTGGTACTTTCACTTTAAAGATTCGAATGAATATTCCAGGAATGAACGTTTCCAATATCAACAGAAGGAAAAAACTGAAAACAAGCAGAATCGTAATAACGGCCAGATTAAGGATCCCACTGAATGGAATGATCTTTAATGCATAATGTACAAAAACAATAACTGGAAACGCACCTAAAATATATGCAACAAGTGGTATCAGCACCAATAAAAATCCTCGACCGATGGATGTCAAAGAAAAATCATAGGGTTTATGCAGATCTTTTTTGTTTGTCATAGATATGAAAAATAACAAGGCCTTAAACATTTTTCTCATAAATGTGGATAAATATTCAAAATGGGTTAACAAATGCTCATGGTGAGCCTTGTTTTTTTCTACCGATCTCCTTTACTGGTGTCCCACCATATATTTTTCCTTTTTTCAAATTTTTATCTTTTAACACGACACTATTTAATGCAACAGTGACGTTATCTTCGATGACAACACCGGGCATAATAAATGATTTCCCGCCAATAAGGCAGTTATCGCCAATTTTAACCTTTTTTACATACAATTTTTTCTCACCGAGGTGACCTGTTATCTGTGACCATCCACCAATAAGGGTTTGTTCACCGATCTCAACCATGTATGGATCATGAATAATTTCACTACCTGCGACAACACTGCTTTTTCCCATCTTAAGGCCCACCAGTTTCAAGAAACGGATACGTAGCGGAAGGAGAGGAAGGATGCCAATAAGCTTCAATGATGGTCGATACAATGCAAAATATAGCGTATACTTAAAAAAATTCCAATCAAGGATAGATATCTCATGTTCTCCTTCATCAACTTTTAATTTAGATGCCCTTATAAAAAGACCGGGGATAAAGGTCTCAAGGACAATAGCAAGGAAAAAGAGGATTACTAAAAAACCTGAAAATAAAAAAATGTGAAGGATATTTGTTAGATCAAGCGATCTGAGAACATAGATGATGGACAATACAATGGGGAAAAGCCCAATTGTATATGCAGTAATTGGAATGAACAAAAGCAAAAATCCCCTGCTTATCGACGTAAGGGAAAAATCATATTTCTGAATACCACCCTTATATCCATCCCTATATCGCGTCATAGCTGCTCCTAATCACCAATGTTTCCATAAGATTTTCCATATGGGTATATAAAGATCATATGCTATGTTTTACTCCAAAGGTTCTGTGATCTCGTCACGAACCGTGTACCATGTTTTTCCAAATCCAGATCGCCCCATGATCCGATTCATGAAATCTTTTGTTGGAACACATCCTTCAGGTGCAGATACTCCAGGGGACTTTATTTTTCCTTCCAGTATCATCTCTGCTCCAATGGCTGCTGGTGTTGCGGTTCCTTCCTTCATATTGGCACAGCCAGAATACTTTATCATGCGTTCCACACCATCTTTCTCTCCAACAACCTTTACCATGATCGCTCCTCCTTCAGGGATTTTTTCACCGCTGTTCATTACCTGTTTTCCAATAACACCCATATAGGATGCAAGGAAATCAACTGGTGCAACCTGCATTCCCTTCACAGGTATTGGTTGGTCGCTTGTAAGACCAAGGTCGTAGATCTGTAGAAGCAATTGACGAAAACTATCTGGGAAAAAGGTTCCCTTACAGCTTGCATTTTCAAGTCCCTCTATATATCGTGGAAGGGTAACGGTTTCAGGGTGTCCAAAGTAATACACGTTCCCTGCACCGAACGGTTGTGGAAATATAACGGGTTCTGCTCCATCTACAAGTCCCATTCCTTTTGTGAATTGACCATTTTTATAAACCGGTACAGGACCAAGCCAGCAATGAAACATGTGATATGGGATCGCTCCACCTGCCTCTTCGGTGAGCCCTCTAGTGACATAGATAGTGATATCTTTTGTCTTTGTTAATTGTTCAGAGGCAAATTTAGCCATGATATTGGTAAGACCTGGGCTTGCACCAAGACCTACGATACAGGTGGTCCCTGCATCTTTTGCATCCTTATTAAAGGTGTCAAGTAATTCTGTGGTCATATCATAGTCATCACAGATGTCTACGTAATCAACTCCTTTATCAATTGCTGTTTTTAGGATCGGTGGTGCAAATTTATAGAATGGGCCGACACAATTGACTGCAACATCGGCACCTGAAAAGCCCTTGTTGAGGCTTTGTTGATCGGTCACATCAATTTTTTCAAAAGTGATCTTTTCATGGGCCTTTGCAATCTCTTGGCCACGTTTTTCGTTGAGATCTGCTATAAGGATTTCCGAGATCTTTTCACTTTGAGTGAGACAATGAACTGCATAACTTCCTTCTACTCCAGCTCCGCCAAATACTACTGCTTTCATGAATATCAAAGGACAGTATCTAAAGGCATAATAAAAATGTTCTCCCTAGTAAAACAAGATCATTTATCCATCATATGTGTATTTGTTTTGAACAACTGATGATGTTCACTGATCGTTTACTCATTTTTTTTGATCTCTTCTGCTGGAACTCCGCCATACATCTTTCCAGTCGTCAAAGTCTTGTTTTTTGTTACAAGACTTTTTCCACCAAGCACTACTCGATCCTCCAGTGTAACACCTGGCATGATCAACGATTCAGCACCGATGAGGCAATGGCTACCTATTCTCACTTTTTTAATGATGAGCTTATCTTCTCCAAGATGGCTCATAATGGTTGCACCGCCACCAATAAGCGTGTTCGATCCAATTTCGACAGCACATGGATCGGAGATATTGTTTCTTCCACCAAAAAAGACATGTTTTCCGATTTTTGCACCAACCAATGAAAGATATTTCGCATAGATGGGGGGAATAAAAATAATTGAGAGAAGTTTTACTGTTGGCCGATAGAGGATGTAATATAAGGCGAAATTGAATGCGGTTCTATCTTTAACGGATTTGCCATATCTGCCCTCTTTGTAGGTTAAATGAAACCCTTTGATGGCCATTCCAGTAAAAAATGCTGTTGAAAGGATCAACAAAAGCAGGCTGATAAAGAGGATGAATGGGAGGAAAAATATTGTAACATATATGTTGGAAACCCAAATGGAAACAACAAGAACATAGAACGATATAAGGCTGACAGAAGGCAATGCTGCAATGGAAAAAACAATAATTGGTGTTAAAACAAGCAGTATCATTCGAAAGATCGAAGGGGATGATCGATCATATTTTCCTCCTTCTCCGGTATAACGACGCATCAGTAACAGGTAATTATTTCATGTTTTAAAAATCATTCGGGTTTTTTCAAGAAGAAAATGAGCAAAAATGATATGGATTATGTAAGATGATAGTATTTCATAAGGATCCACTGCACCAACCGATCAGGGAGCACTCCTTTCATTTTGGCAACAAGTTTCTGAGAAAATGATCCTGCCCTATACCGAAGTTTTGGATTGGATGATGAAATTATTTTTTCTATCAGATGAGCGATGGTTTCTGGATCTGTTCCGTTTCGTTCATCATGTTCAAAAATACTTGTTGCTGACTGTTCCATCTTATTGTATGCTGGATCTGTTGTCGTATGGGTGGTTTTTTCCCGATGATCAGTAAATGATGTTCTAAAGTCACCTGGTTCAATAAGTACAACATGAATGCCAAAGGATCGAACTTCCATGCGTAACGCCTCTGTCATTCCTTCAACGGCAAACTTCGTTGCACTGTAAAGACCTTGGAATGGAAGGCCAAGAACGCCACCTATGGAACTAATATTTATGACATATCCAGATTTATGCGCTCGCATTGTTGGAATAACTGCTTGGCATACGCGTTGGGTACCAAAATAATTTGTCTCAAATAGTGCTTTTGTTTGTTCTATTGATGCCTCTTCAACAGCTCCTGAGATCCCCCATCCAGCATTATTTATGACAATGTCTATTCGTTGTTCCTGTTCAAGGATGAAATCTACTGCCTGCTTAACCGATACAGTCTTATTGACATCCATCCGAACCATAATGGGAAGATCATCATCTGTTGTCTCTGGTGGAAGGGAGGCATGCCTACTTGTTCCATACACTTTATATCCCTTTGAAGCGAGATAATGAGCTGTTGCTTTTCCAAGACCTGAAGATGCACCCGTTACTAAAACAATCTTTTTACCCATCTTTATCTTCTCCGATTCAGTATGATGTGTCACAGTGTTTCTAAATTGCTATCCTATAAATGATCAAATAATCTTCATCTTCTTTCCCACAGTTGTGAGAATTTCCAATGCTTCATCGATGATCTCTTCTGTCATCGTGGCCATATAAGAGGTGCGCAACAGCTCTTTTCCATGTGGAACTGCCGGTGGTCTGATAGGATTTGTAAATATGCCTCTTGGTTTATTTCTAAATAATTTTCTATAGACACGGAATGCAAGAATGTCATCACCTATGAAAATAGGAATAACTGGAGTTGTTGAGTTCCCTATCTCAAACCCTGCTTCAATAAGTCCCTTTCTCATTCTATCTGATAGTTGTAACACATTCTTTCGATATGAGTTGTCCTGTTCAATTAGATCAAGTACGGCAAGCACGGTTGCACAATTGGCAGGTGGCATACTTGCTGAAAAAATAAAGGAACGTGCATGATGACGGACCCAATTACATATTGTTTTACTTGATGCGATATATCCACCAGAGGATGCAAAACTTTTTGAAAATGTTCCCATGAGTATGTCAATATCCTTTGTGACATCAAAATGTGCAGCTGCTCCACGGCCTTCTGGACCAAGAACTCCAACACCATGGGCATCGTCCAGATAGATCATTGCTTTATGTTTTTTTGCAATGGATACGATCTTATCTAATGGGGGAATGTCTCCCTCCATGGAAAAAACTCCTTCGGTTATAATAAGAGCTTTTCCTTTGGGGATCTGCTCTATTTTCTCCTGTAGATCATCTAGGTCATTGTGCTTGTAAATGATTTTTTTCTCATGGCCAATTTTTGATAGCGTCAATGCATCGATAATCGATGCATGGTTGAGTTCATCTGAAAGAACATACTCATCATTAACTGGTGAAAGAAGCGAGCTAATGGCTCCCAGGTTTGCTTGCATACCTGTTGAAAATGCCACACAATCTTCCTTTCCTAAAAATGCTGCAAGCCGCTTTTCAAGCTCAACATGTAGCTGAAATGTTCCATTTAGAAGTCGTGAACCAGTGGTGCCCACACCATACTGTTTCATTGCTTCCTGTGCTTTTTCTTTTACGATTGGATTTCCAGTCATACCTAGATAATTATTACTGCCAAGCATGATTATTTCTCTATCTTCCATTCGTACAATTGGTCCTTGCTCACTGGAAATTTGTTTAAAATATGGATAAAGCCCTACTCTTTTTGCAACTGTCGCAATGCCAGATCGTTCGTATTTTTTACATTTTTTCTCTATGCTATTCATTTGAATTCATCTCCTAAAACTTGGATCATCCTATAATTACCTGTGCATTTTTTAAAAAAACAAGCAAGTTTTTAAAAAAATTGTTGCAATATGTCATTCTGCGGCATCTCCTCGAAGCTCCCGGCGCAATACTTTTCCAACGGAAGATCGGGGAAGTTCATTTTGATACTCAATAAGTCTTGGTACTTTATACGGTGCTAAAAATTTCTTACAATATGTTCGCAATTCATCTATCGTGAGAGTTTGCCCTTCTTCTTTTTTAACGATCGTTGCCTTCAGTTTTGTCCCAATCTTTGTTTTTATACCTACAACTGCTGCTTCAAGAATAGAAGGGTGAGTAAGAAGGATTTCTTCTACTTCATTTGGCCATACTTTGTATCCCGACACAATTATCATATCTTTTAACCGATCTATGATGGTAAAATATCCGTTTTCATCCTTTGTGACAACATCTCCTGTTCTTAGCCAACCATTCTGAAAGGGATTTTCTGTTTCTTCATTACTGTTCCAATATCCTTTCATTACACTTGGTCCCTTGATAAGTAATTCACCAGATGATCCTGGTATTGTGATCTCTTTTTGTGTTTCAGTGTTGACAATCTTTGTTTTGGTGTTTGGTATGGTAACACCGATAGAACCAATTTTTCGTTCGGCCTTATTTGGTGGATTGATATGTGTAACAGGGGATGCTTCTGTGAGTCCATATCCTTCAATTAAAAGAGATCCGACATTTTTCTCAAATATCGTTACTGTTTCTTTTGGAAGGCTTTCTCCACCTGAAATGTTCATGTACAATGAGGAAAGATCGTATTTGTGTAGATTTTTATGTGTGGCAAATTTTTGGAAGAACACAGGAACACAGTTGAGGAAATGGATGCCATGATTATCAATAATTTTCATTACTTCTTCTAGTTTTCTTGGATCTGGAACAAGATATGTTGTTGCCCCCAATGAGATGGGCCATAAAAATGAGGAGGTTAACCCAAAGATATGTGAATAAGGAAGAACACCTGCAACTTTTTTTTGCCCTTTCGGTTGTTTTTCCAGTTTTGTTACCCAATACCGGAGAACTGCTGTTTGGGCAATGAGATTTTTATGGGTGAGCATCGCTCCTTTTGGTTTTCCTGTTGTTCCACCGGTATATTGTAGCATTGCTATGTCTTCTTCTGGATTCACGGGTGTATCAATTTTTTTATTTTCCCCTTCTTTTAACAATGCAGAATAGTTAATACCTTTTTCTAGAGGGATGTTTTTCCGCATGGTCATGAGTTTATAGATATATCTCGTCTTTGTTGGTAGTTCTCGGGCAACAGATGTAATGATGATGTGATCAACAGAAATTTCCTTTTCAATTGTTTTTATTTTATCTAAGAAAAGATTGAGCATGATGAAGATTTTTGGCTGTGAATCATTAAGACGGTGTTTTATTTCACGTGCTGAATACATGGGATTAAATGCAGTAAAAATTGCTCCCAATGACTGTACTGCAAAAAAAGCTGTAATAAATTGCGGGCAGTTTGGAAGAAGCACAGCAACGCGATCTCCTTTTTTAATGCCAAGCTTTTGAAGGGAATTACTTAACCTATTAACTTCTTCTTCTACCTCTGCATAGGTTTTGAATTTTCCTTTGAAAAAGAGTGCATGTTTATCTTTATTTTTTTTGGCAACGGTATGAAAAAGTTCAGAAAGACTTTGATGCGGAATATCGAGGGTTGGCTGCTTTGTATCCTTTTGGGGCTTTGTTTTTTGAGGCATGTAACCGTACGTTAATTGACAATACCTGTTTATATAATTTTCCTGCATACTTACACATATCACCGATATTTTTTGTTATACTAACCAGTTGATTCCTGAGATTTGCTGGTTGATATGTTTTCAATGTTCGCTCTGTAAGCCCCTTCAATTTCGATAATTATTCTCAGTTGAAATAGTTATTTTATAAAAGGGATTAATTTTTTTAATCTTACTTGCATTGCCACATACAACCAATATGAACAAAAAGCCAAAACGAATATAAGAAGCAAAGGAATATCATAGTGGTAGAAATTTACAAAAAAATATAAATGAATTGAAATATAACAAAAGATGTAAACGTTTAATTGTGCTATAGAGGATTTTCATGAAAAAAATTCATACATTTGAAATAGATCCATTAGATGTAACATTTGAACCCCTTGCAGGATCTACGTTCACCAACCTTCTGCGGTTACTTGGGCAGAATCGCTTTAAAGTAAGCATGATAGGTATGCCACGAATTATGTATTCACTACTGTTGACATCGATACAATCACCACTTAATGTCCTAGAGAAAAGATATTTTAACAAGCATATCCGAGATCAAAAAATAAAGAAACCCCCAATTTTTATTTTAGGTCATTGGCGGAGTGGAACCACATATCTGCATAACCTTCTCGCTCAAGATAAACGATATGCTTATCCAACTACCCTTCAAACTGTGATACCTGCATTGTTTCTCAAGTATGGTGAACTATTTCGATCTATTGTGGAAGATTCATTACCAGAAACCCGACCTGAAGATAATGTTGCATTAGGTGTGGATTTACCACAAGAGGAAGAATATGCACTTGGAAATCTTTCGCCCTATTCGTTTTACAACGGATGGTGTTTTCCTAAAAAAATGGACCTGTACAATAACTATGTTGATTTTCAAAATATTTCACCAAAAACAATTGAAGATTTCAAACATATTTACATGGATTATTTGAAAAAGGTATCATACTATAATAAATACAAACGATTAATATTGAAAAATCCTTCAAACACTGCGCGGGTAAAGCTCCTTTTAGAACTTTTCCCAGATGCAAAATTTATCTTTATCTACCGTAACCCATATCATGTATATCTTTCCATGAAACGAAACATCGAAAAAGAAATGACGCTGTACACAGTACAAAAACCCCCATCTTGGGAAATTTTTGAAAAAGCAATGGTTGACATGTATAAACGTGTGTTCAAAAAATATTTTGAAGAGAGAACTCTTATTCCAAAGAAGAATCTATTCGAAGTTAAATACGAGGATTTTGTTTCTAACCCTTTAGAATACATGGAGAAAATCTACAAAGAACTTGATTTAAAACATTTTGATAAAAACAAAGAAATATTCAAAAAATACATTGCCTCACAATCACACATAAAATCATCAAAATATGAGATTGATCCTCAACTTCAGCAACATATTCTCAATATGTTGAAAGACACAATTGATCGATGGGGTTATACCATTTAGATTTTATCAAACAAATTCTATTCTATACCATTCTGAAATTAAAAGCATCAATCTGAGAATTTTTCCAAGAGAAATGACAGTGGGCCCGCCGAGATTTGAACTCGGGTTACTACCTCCCCGAGGTAGAAGGATTCCAAGCTACCCTACGGGCCCTATTTGATAAAAATATTGAATAATTATTTCATACAAAAACTTATCCTGCATTTTTTTGATAATGTATCTGTCATCTAAAACTCATGCTCTTTTATCAGATGGATTTGACTGCAGTTAAATAGTTAGGATAATTGTCATAAGGAGAGCACTTGATGCTACTGGTCTGTATCATTTTTTGGAAAGATTTAATACGGTTTCCATGATGAAGGACATGTTCCAATGGATCCTTTATTAGAATTGTTTGGGCTGATTGCAGGAGCTATAACCTCCATGGGCTTTGTACCTCAACTCATTAGGGGGCATAGAACAAAAAAACTTGACGATGTTTCATACTACATGCCCATGATATTGGCAGCAGGTATGACATTATGGTTTATTTATGGTGTTTTGATAGATTCTCTGGCGGTTATGATCGCCAATATATTTGGTGTATGCTGTTGTCTAGTTCTTATCGCAATGAAAAAAGCATATGCCTAAAATACTTAGCTTGAATATACATTTTTATAGGTAAAGTACAATACGTCCTTTCTACGGGCCAGTAGCTTAGGTTGGTTGGAGCACCCGGCTGATAACCGGGAGGTCAAGAGTTCAAATCTCTTCTGGCCCATTATCAATCGCCTGTAATCTGATCAAATTGATAATCTTCCCACTTTCTTTTGCCAAGAACGATTTCCAGTTCAATTGGTGTTATAATTGGTTTTTTGTATTGAAGGTAATCATCAATTGCAATTCTTGGACATGATGTAGAAACAAAACAATCGACATCCCTAAAACCCTGCAAGGGCATCGATGTAAAATTATCCATTGCAATGAAAAATGATTTTTTACCTAAAGATTCAAGCATGTCTTTGATGTTGTGTGCCAGTTTCATTCGCTGCTGGCCTCTTTTTACACCTATAAGAATTCCAAATTTTTTAGCATTTTTTGAATTAGCGATAGCCCCATATCTCTGTCTTAAAATTGTATCCTTCAAATCTGAAAGTTCCTGTTTTTTTACCGTACCTGAATATGGGTCAGCTGCAATTACTGGTTTTTTCACGCTCAAAAGAAGTCCCACGGGATGAAAGTTACCACTGCCAACAAACAAAAATGAATCTACTTTATCTGCAATACTTGCTCCTGTAGAAAAATCGCATCCTAAGATCTGGCCTTTCGCAGCTATCCTTTTGTCTCCGCCAGAAACAATCGGTGTAAAATTGTGCTTTTTCAAAATGCCCTCTACTGCCTTCAACGTATGCAGATGTTGGGCTGTTGTCACAACTCCAACTGTCGCTCCATCTAAGTAAGTTAGTGATTTTTCGACGACTTGCATTACATCTTTTGACGAAAGAGCATTAACAAAGGCAGTAGGGATCAAATCATTGCCCAAGTTAGGAATAGATGCATGTCCTATTTGAATAACAAACTCGACACCAATATTTTTTAATTCATAATTTGCAATATCGCAGGCACCAAAACACGGATCTGCAATAACTATTATTTCACATTTTATTTCTTTTTTTAAACTATCAATAATTCTTGATGCGCTACTTTTCAATCCCTCAGGGATCTGTAACGCTATCGTTTCATAACCCTTCTTTTTGATTGTCCGTACTGCTTGTTCTAAGTCGATTAAATACCCTGAAATTTTCATTTTTCACCATCATGCACTTTCGAAAGTATCCTTCTGAATGAGTCCATTCTGTCTTTATATGATTCTTTTGATATGTCTATAACAACACAGTTTTCTTCGACAGTAAACGATTCAAACGTTTTCTTTTGATTAAGATAAATCTCCCACCGTCCATCTGATGCAGTCTTTGTTTTGAGCCGTTCTTCAAGCCATTTCTTTGCTATTTCTTCTGGGCAGGTGCATTGGATTGGTATTAGTATGGCATTGTTTTCTTTTGCAATTTTTTTTGCCATCTCCCTATATTTTTTCTTTTGGAATGTAGCATCCAAAACAACATTTTCCCCACTTTTCAGAAAATCTGCTGATTTTTTCATTACTTGTTCATATGTATAATCAATTTTTTCTGGAGAGTAAAGACCTGTATCTATCTCGTCATGATGTCTTTCAAATTTATCAATTCCTGCAAGCTCCTTTCGTACAACATCTGTATTTATGTTGTGTGCATGGTAATCAACAGAGATCTTCAGAGACATAGTAGATTTACCAGTTCCAGTTAGTCCACCTACAATAAAAAGGAGAGGTTTTTTATTTTCAAGATCAAGAGAAAACAATGATGCATAATATTGAGATAAGTCAAAATATTTTTTGGCTGTATCGATCACGTCCTGTTTTTCACCCTTAGGGATATTTGGATCGTTTAACCTGAATCCAATAACCTTTCCCCGAACATATGCTCTGTAACTTTTGTAGAAATTCAACATATCAAAAATACCAACATCTTTGCTTTTCTCGATGTAATTGCTTATCAGGTAGCTTGACAGATAGGGATGGTTCATGTAATCAAGATCCATCGCTAAAAAACCTATATCTGATGCAGCATCACAGTATCTGAATCGCCTATTAAATTCTATACAATCAAAAATGTGTATGTTTTTAGTGGATACAACAATATTTCCTGAATGCAAATCTCCATGACAGTCGTGTATATGCCCCCCTGCGATCCGTTTTTCAAAAATATCTTTTTTTTCTTCGAAGAACTTGCTTGAAATTTTTTTTATATATTTATATGTGTCATTTGGTATAGTGATATCAATCACTGACTCAGTCTGTTCAAAATTTTCGTCAATGTTTTTTTTGACAGCAGCAAGTTCCCCGTAGCTGTCAATTTCTTTAGAATGCTGTTCAGAATTGTAAAAATTAACCAAAATATCACAAATATTTTCAATTGTTTCCTTACCGATTTTTCCCTGTTTCAGCAGATTCGTCATTATTCTGTCTTGAGAAAATTCTTTCATTTTGAGAGCATAATCAACAATCTCTCCGCCTCCGTTTAATTCGAGTTCTCCATTCTTTTGAGTTATTGGTAAAACATCTAGATAAATATCTGGACATAATCTCTTGTTGAGTCTTAACTCCTCTTCGCAGAAATGTTTTCTTTTCTCAATAGTAGAGAAATCAAGGAATCCAAAATCTACTGGTTTTTTCACTTTGTATGCATATTTTCCGGTCAAGGCCACGTAGGAAATGTGGGTTTGTATCACATTTACTGATTTTACGCCGGAGCCGAAAAACTCAGGTTTTTTCAGATTTTCAAGGATATTTAGCGTCTTCATAGAATAAAGGGAAATGCCAAGTTCTTAAAAGTTTTATCTTTAGATACCAAACAAGAGCATCATGGCTCCCACTTGAACAAATAGCAGAAAGAGAACTGATGGAATGTACATTTTGTACATACGTGTAGTCTCTGTCTTCATATATTCGCTGCTAAGTACATTGCACAGATGAATTGGCGAAACAAGATACCCTGCTAACGAGCTAATGAATACTATGCTTGCAAGGCCTATAATGTTAATGCCTGTAAATTCAAAAAATGGCTCCACCAAAGGATATGAAAGTGCCACTGCTCCCAAATTATAGCCTGTTAGCACTCCCAGTAGCACAGGTATGATAATTATTATGACAAGTGCGGGAAATGCCAAGTCACTGATTCCATTTGCGATAACAGCAGGCACACCTGATACTTCAAACATTTCTCTAAATATCATAATACCAAAAATGGCCAGTGAAAGTTTTATTGTTAAAGATTTTTTTATGATGTGCAAGTAATCTTTTATATCTGTGTCTGCAATGAAGTATAGAAGAATAATACTAAAGAAAACTCCGATCAGAAATGACCTTATCTGTGGGAAATCTATGAACTGCAATAACCCATAAAATGCTAAAGGCACTATTGGTGGAAGTATGTAAATTATGAAGGAATAATCTTTTTTGTTTTTCTTCTGCTGTTTTGGAGCATTCTTTATGAATCTTTTAAGGTAGAAAATCCCTATGGCAATTGAAGCTATAAATGCAGGAATATTGACCATTACCAAATAGTAGATATCTATATTGGAAAATTCACTGCTGCATATCAGAATCATTGCCGAAGACATTGGATATATTGCAAACCAGATATGTCTAAACCATACGTTCAGGAAATTTTTCTCATCTTTGCTTATTTTATATTTATTACCTTCCTCATCTATTGTTGGTGCAGAGAACAATGCACCCCCTGGAATTGGCATTAACCCATATATTGCAGGAATTACTCCAAGCGTGCCTCCTTTTGATAAAAATGTTCGCAGACTGTCTATCAATTTTTTAATTGTACCAGTGTCTTGCATTAACTTTGCCAGTATATAAATCAAAGTCATTAAGATTGCAAGTTCTATGGTTTCGGTGTATATTCTGCTAAAATCAAAGTCATAAATAATGGAGTCAAGAGGTTTATCATCGAAATGATACACTATTGCCTCAATGAATGCCTTTGGAATTTTGGCAATGCCTATCTCTCTGAGTGAAAAGATTCCAACAATTAAGGCACCAATAATTAGAGAAAGGCCAAAATTAAACTTCTTACGAATTAAAAGAAGGATAAAAGCAAATGCTATGATTACTCCAATAAGATTCAACATGGCTTGCTCGAAGTTGCATTAATCTGTACTAGTTAAATTCTTTGCACATTTCTCAGCATCTTCAAGTGTTTTTCGAAAATCCAATGTTAAAAATTCATTATCTAGCATAAGTGGTTTTCCGTTTACTATGGTGGTGCAAACGTCGCTTCCTTTTGCTGCATAGACTGCATGAGATACAAGATCGTGCCTTGGCGTCAGATGGGGTTTTTCTAAATCTAGCATTATCACATCTGCTTTTTTCCCTACTTCAATTGATCCAATTTCTTCTCCCATCCTCAGAGCCTCTGCACCACCCAATGTCGCAAAATCAAGTACAGTTTGTGCAGGCAGAACCTTGGGATCCCATCTGTGCTGCTTATGGATTAGGGCACAAAACTTCATGGTTTCAAACATATCTAACGTATTGTTGCTTGCGGCGCCATCTGTACCTAAACTGACTGTAACACCAGATTCGATCATCTCAGGTATTGGTGCATAGCCCCCAGTTGCCATTTTCATATTGCTAACCGGGCAATGGGAAACTTTTGTTTTGGTTTTTTTAAGATCGAGAATCTCATTTTTTGTAACCCATCCACAATGAGCAAGTATCATTTTATCACTAAGAAGGCCATATTTTTTAAGCTGGCCAACTGGCCGTAGGCCATATTTTTTTTGCATATCGTATACTTCGTCACGTGTTTCAGAGCAATGAGTATGCAAAAGAACATCGTTTTTATCTGCAATTTCAAGCGCCTTCTGAAGTAGCTCTGGACCACATGTGTATGTGGCATGGGGCGCAATAACAGGTGTTGCTATCTCGTGGTTCTTCCAACTTTTTACAAATTGTTCACACTTTGTAATCAGCTTGTCATAAGGATATTCTGGGGTTCCAAAATCAATCATTGCAAAACCTAAAAAGGATCTCACTCCGGCATTTTCAGATGTTTTTCCGACGGTATCTTCAAAAAAATACATATCCAGAAATGTTGTGGTGCCTGAAGCGATCATTTCCAGAAGGCCAAGTTCTGTACCAATCTTTGCTGAATTACTGTCAAGATTTGCTTCAGCAGGCCATATTCTTTCTTCGAGCCACTTGTTTAAATTCATGTCGTCCCCATAACCTCTAAGCAAGGTCATTGGGATATGTGTATGAGTATTTATTAGACCAGGTAAAACCAGCTTTTTCCTCCCGTCTATTTTAAAATCTGCTTCTATATAAATAGGTTTTTTAGAGATCTCGGTGATTTTGTAATCTTCAATATAAATGTCTCCCTGCAGCCGCTCCCTTCTCTTATTTTGAGTAAGAATATTGGCTTTTTTGATGAGAATGCTCATATAATCCCTATTTGGTATCGGGTTTTACTTCTGTTCCCTTAGTCCACAGCTTATCAAATTCGCTGTTTAAGTTTTCCACGATTTCCTTTTCTACAGTCCAAAAACCTACCTCGTCTTGCTTAACTGGGCCTGCCAGGATAAGGGCTCGATCGTCTCCGATAATGAAATTCCCTTTTATCTTTGAAGATCTTTTGGCATCTAGTCCTTTAAATATTTCTGCATCTTTAAATCGATTTACCAAAACTTTGGAATTCTTTGGAATTTCTATATCTCCTAGATATTCTGCCATTATCCGGGGATTAGATATTTCCGAGATGTTCCATTTTTTTGCGTGCCTTGAAGCAGGTGCATTTTCAGGTTTCTGTTTCGATCCAAACTCAACTGCAACACCTACTACAACCACACCTATGACAAATCCTATAATCAAGGAAATTATGTCCATCATAATCCGTCCATCCTTTAATATCCATATCTAGCATCATAGATATAATGATTTGGTTTATCATGAATATGAATGATAGGGGTTTAAAGATATCCCGTTTTGAAATCTTTATTTCTCCATTTTCATCACTTCCTTTTGACGTGCCTCCAAGATGTTCATCGGATTAGAAACCATTGCTTCATCATGGCTTCTATCACATT
>Ga0307431_1001179_pt1 | contig 15473 bp, 11 predicted proteins | sample SalMarWE160170MG_FD_202155 | JGI IMG/M metagenome (GOLD analysis project Ga0307431, IMG submission 202155) | Salt marsh sediment microbial communities from the Plum Island Ecosystem LTER, Massachusetts, United States - WE1603-170 | ecosystem: Environmental > Aquatic > Marine > Intertidal zone >...
GCCCTGGAAAGATGGCGACCCGCCAGGGAGATCATACGGAAAGCGCTACAATCGCTGCTGCTCGACGACAAGGTAGCTGATTTTCTGGATCGGGCCCTTCATTCAGGCCGCTGCGCGCTGATTTTCGGTCCCTCCGGCAACGGTAAGACTCACCTCCTCAATTTCTTTGCTGGTCATCTGGACGGCACCGTGCTCGTTCCTCATGCGCTGTACGCTTACGGCCAAGTTATCAAGATGTTTGATGCCGCGGTGCACGTACGGGTCGATACGCATGAGGCCAGTGCTCCAGTGGAAGGTGACGGGGAACCAGCGCCATCCGTGAATGAGGCGAGAGTCCACGACAAGAGGTGGGTGAGCATCCGGCGGCCAAGCATACTCGTAGGGGGAGAAGTTACCGCCGATTCTCTAGAGTTGGGGTACGACCCGATCACGCACTTCTACCAGGCGCCCCCGCATTTGAAGGCACAAGGTGGGATGCTGGTGGTCGATGATTTCGGCCGCCAAAGGGTTTCACCGAGGGACCTCCTCAACCGCTGGATCATGGCTTTCGAACGCCAGCGCGACAATCTCGTGCTGCGAACAGGTGAGAGCCTTGACCTTCCCTTTCACGTGAACCTCCTGTTCTCGACCAACGTTGGCGGACGACGCATTCTTGAGACGAATGCCCTACAAGGTCTACGTGCCACCCCCGACGCTGAGCCAGTTCAAGGAGATCCTGCGGCGAGCATGCGAGGAATGCCAGGTCGAGTACTCAGGGGAGGCGCTGGATCAAGCCGCCCAGTCAATCCGTGATGCCAGCAACGGCCAACTCAGGGGCTCCCTGGCCAGAGATGTTGTTTCGATTGTCGTTGACAATGCAAAGCACGACGGCCACGCGCCTGCCCTGACGCCTCAGGCCGTCGGGCTAGCATGTGAACAGTCCTTGTCGGCGATATGTCACCGGTCCGGCAGCAGCCTGCCAAACTCTCTTGAGCAAGAATGACAGCAGTCCACCAGGTGTTGTGATTCATCTGCAGCTTTCGGAACCTGCATAAGCAGTTCCCAATGGACACCTAGAGGCTTGCTCTCGCTCCTCCGCAGGCGGGAGGGCATCGCCCGGAGGCCTTTTCTCACCAGCACGTCCTGATTGACAATCCGGGACACCTGGCAGGGCTGATCGCCAGCTGATAGAGCTCCTGCTTCTGAGGCAGGTGCACAACCGCAGGCTGGCACTCCAATCGACTCAGTCGGCGCCTACAGCTCGCCCAGCATCGCTTGCACCATTTCGACGTGCTTGGGCATGCCGATGCGGCGGTACATGGCGATGGCTTCCGTCAGCAGCTCGCGGGCCTTCTCGCGATCCCCCGGCCCGTCGCGGTCGATGAGCATGCGGGCGTACCAGCGCCGCACCTCCGGTTGCTCGACGACCACCGGCAGCTCGTGGGCCTGGCGCAGGGCCGTCTGGTAGTGCTCCTCCGCCTCGTCCCACCGCCTGCCGGCCGCCGCCGCCATGCCAGCCGCGGTCTGAAGGAGCCCGTCGCCCATCATACATACGATCGCACCGGTATCGATGGCTTCCAAGACCAGGGGGTAGAGCTTCGCGACCTCCCCCCGTTCAGCGAGAACGGCCAGCCCTTCGACCACGGCCAGCAGCATCGTCCAGGCCCCGAGGGTGTTGGGCTGGCCCGGGCGCGGGAAGTTGTCCCGCCGCTGCTCCAGCATGGCCAGGGCTGCATCCTTGTCGCCGGAGTAGGCGTTGCACAGGAAGAGATGCCCCCAGTCGCCGCCAGTAAAGAAGCCCGGAGGCTCCAGCTTAGCGGCCTCCTGGAAGTGCTCCAGCGCCTCCTGCCACCGGCCCCTCCAGAAATGCGCGAGGCCAAGATAAGCGTAGGAGGAGGAGATCCAGGCGATGCCGGCGCCGCGATAGAGCTCCAGGTCACCTCTGGCGAACTCCTCGTACCTGTCGATGTCCGCCGTGAGCATCAACTCACGAGATGCCCCCACGCGGGCGGCTATCCACAGAGCGAACAGCTGGCCTACTCGGGCGGCCAGCGGCTCCAGCTCCTCGCCGATTTCGGCGACCTCGTGAAAGCGGCCGAGGGGCAGTAGGCCGTATTGGGTGTACCACAGCGCGTCCGCCAGATTCCAGAGGTCGCCGGCCGAGCGCAGGAGTTCCGCGGCCCGCAGACCGCAATCGACCGCCTGCGGCATTTCCATGTGGTGCCAGTGGAGTGCGGCCTTGTGGCGGAGGATTTCCCCCAGCAGCCGCTGGTCGCCCAGTCGCTCGGCCATCTCCAGCGCCGGGGTGATCATGCCGTTCGCGGCGGCGTACTGGCCGCCCAGGCTGAGGATGTGGCCGGCCCGGGCGAGCAGGAGGCAACGGTGGGCGCTCACCCGCTCCCCCACGGCCGTCAAACCCCTGCGGCTGATCTCCAGCGCTTCCTCCAAGCGCGCCCCCCACCGCAGTTGTGAAACCATGTCCGAGGAGATGCGGCCCACCGCCTCGGCATCGCCCAACTCCTCGTAGGCGTCCAGCGCCTCCCGCCAGTCAGCCACCGCTTCCTCCCAGCGGCCCAGGCTCCGCAGGGCTAGCCCCCGTTTGTGCAGCAGGTCGGCCCGCCCCCGCCGGTCATCGGGCGGCTGCAGGGAGAGAGCGCTCTCGTAGTGGCGCAGGGCGTCCTCGAAGGCCGCGGCACCAAGCGCTCGCTTGCCGGCCAGCGCCAGGTAGTGGACTGTCTTCTGCGGGTCGGCCGCCGTCCCCGCCTGGTACAGGTGATGGGCCAGGTCGGCGGCGCGCTCCTCCAGGGCGCGGGCGTACACCCGCTCCATCGCCTCGGCCACCCGCAGGTGCATCCGCTGCCGCCGGGGCAGGGAGAGGCCGCTGAGCAGGGTCTGGCGGATCAGCTCGTGGGCGAAGGTGAAGCGGGCTTCGGGACCGCCAGCGACAGAGGTGATGAGGTGGGCCCGTTCCGCGTCGTCGACGGCGTCCAGGAGGACGTCGGCCTCCACCTCGCCCAGGGCCTCCAGCACCTCGAAGCTGAAGCCGCGGCCGATGACGGCCGCCGTGGTGAGGACGCGACGGCATTCCTCACTCACCCGCTCCAGCCGTTGGCCGATGACCAGACGGACGCCCCGCGGCACCTCCAGCTCGCCGATGCTGAGGTCGGAGCGCCAGCGACCGTGGGCGTCGAACAGCTTTCCCTCAGCGGCCAGGTGCTGGAACACCTCCTCCACGAAGAAGGGATTGCCCTCGGTCTCTCTGTAGACAGCCTGCACGAGCAAGCCCGGCGGCTCCTGGCCGCTGAGCGCCCGTAGCATCGCCTGCACGCCGTCCTCGGGGAGCCGCTTGAGGGCCAGGTCGTGAGCCAGACGCTGGCGGACGAACTCCTCCAGGGCCCTGGCCAGGGGACGGGCCACGTCCAGCTCCACATCGCGGTAAGTGCCCAGAATAAGGACAGGCATCTCACTCAGCCGCTGGGCGATGTGCTGAAGCAGTAGCATGGTAGAGTCGTCGGCCCAGTGCAGGTCCTCCCACACCAGAAAGAGGGGCTGCACGCGGCCGGCCCGCTCCATGAACTCCTGCACGCTGTTAAACAGATAGCGGCGCTCCTGCTCCGGTGGCAGCTCCAGGGGCGCTGCGATGTCGGGGAACACGCGACGCAGCTCCGGCATCAGCTTCGCCACCTCCGGCGCCGAGTCGCCCAAAGCCTCCCGGAAAGCCTCCGGCGACACGATCCGAGCCGTGTCCTCCAGCATCTCCACGAAGGGGATGTAGGGCGGCGCCCCCTCCATCTCGTAGCAGTGGCCGGTCAGGGTCAGCAAGCCCTGCTGCCGAGCCTCGGTCGCCAACTCCTCAGCCAGCCGCGTCTTGCCCACGCCGGGCTCGCCGCCGATCATCACCAGGGCACCCTGGCCGCGGGCTGCCTGGTCGAGACAGCGCCGTAGCTCAGCCTGCTCTGATTCCCGACCCACGAACGGCGTCCGCTCTAGGAGAGCAGGCGCCGCTGTCGCCTCCTCCCAGACAACCTCGTACAGGCGCCAGCGCTCGGGGAAGCCCTTGAGGCGGAAGCGGCCACGGTCCACCAACTCGATGTCCTTGGCGCGGCCCATGACGCCTCGCACGGCTTCCGATACCAGTATCTGGCCGCCCTTGGCCTTCGCGGCGATGCGAGCGGCAGCGTTCACCGCTTCCCCGAAGAGGTCCGCCTCCTCCTGGATCACTTCTCCCGTGTTCAGGCCGATGCGCACCCGCACCTGCTGGTCGGCAGGCTGGCGACGGTTGTGCTGCTCCAGCGCCCGCTGGATGCCCACAGCGCAGGCCACCGCCCTGCGCGCCGAGGCGAAGGCCACCATGAACCCGTCGCCCAGCGACTTCACCTCGTGGCCGCTGTGCCGCTCGACCTGCTGTCGCACCAGCTCCCGCTGGGCGCGGAGAATCTCCTGCGCGGCTTCATCGCCCCGGCGGGTCGTCAGGTCGGTGGAGCCTTCGACGTCCGTGAACAGGACGGTGACGGTGCCTTCGGGAAGCTCCTGGGCCAAGTTGGTCAACACCTCCGCGCTTCGAACGACCCGATTATGACCCATACGCGGACGATAGTCAAAGAGATGCGACCACGTACATAGGGGTGGCGGGCCTCGCCTCGCCCACGTTTGACAACGCCGCCGTTTTCACGCACTATTGCCTTGCTCCAAGACGTAGGGATCGGGGGCGAACCACGGTGCTTTGTCCATCGTGTGGTCACGAGAACCCAGAGGACGCAACCTTCTGCGGCGAGTGCGGTTCTTCGCTCCGTCGGGAGCTACCCTGCAACAACTGCGGCCGCAGCAATCCTGCAGGCACTAAGTTCTGCCACGGCTGTGGCCAAGCCATTAGTGAGCCAGCTGCACCGCCCACTCCCACCCCTACTCCCACCATCCCCACCTCCTTCGCCTCTGGCCGCTACCAGGTCAAGCGCTTCCTGGGCGAGGGCGGCCGCAAGCGCGTCTACCTCGCCCACGACACTCGCCTCGACCGCGACGTGGCCTTCTCACTGATCAAGACCGAGGGCCTGGACGCATCCGGCCTTGCCCGCGTTCGCCGCGAGGCCCAGGCCATGGGCCGCCTGGGCTCCCATCCTCACATCGTTACCGTCTTCGACATCGGCGACGAGGACCGCCAGCCCTACATCATCCAGGAGTTCATGGAGGGCGGCTCCGTCCAGGACATCGTCGACCAGGCCCCTGATCACCGACTCGGCATCGACCAGTCCCTGCAGATAGCCTCCGAGGTCTGCCAGGCCCTCCAGCACGCTCACGACCGAGGCATCATCCACCGCGACGTCAAGCCCGGCAACATCTGGCTCACCGCCGACCCCTCGGCAAGCTCAGGGCAGGCTATCGCCAGGCTGGGCGACTTCGGCCTGGCGGTGGCCCTCGACCTCTCCCGCCTCACCCAGGCCGGCATGATGGTGGGCACAGTGGCCTACATGCCTCCAGAGCAGGCCCTGGGCGGCAAGGTTGACGCCAGAAGCGACCTGTACGGCCTGGGCGGCACCCTCTACGAGATGGCCTGCGGCCGGCCTCCCTTCTCCGGTCACGACCCGGTGGCCGTCATCTCCCAGCACCTGAATACGCCGCCGGTGGCACCCTCCTTCCACAACCCATCGCTACCGCCTGCCCTCAACGACCTCATCCTCAAGCTGCTGGCCAAGAACCCCCAGGACAGGCCCTCCTCCGCTGATGAGGTCCTGACAGCGCTGCAATCCCTCCGCGAGCAGGTCGAGCAGGGCGAGGTGGTGGCCGCCGCCGAGCCTGTCGCTGCCACTCCCATCGGCCGGGTGGCTTGGGGCACCTTCGTTGGACGAGAAAGGGAGATGGAGCAGCTCAAGGAGAGGCTGGCCGACGCCTTCTCCGGACTGGGGACGGTGGCCATGGTGGTGGGCGACGCCGGCATCGGCAAGACCCGCCTGCTGCAGGAGTTCGCCACCTACGCCAGGCTGCGGGGCGCCCAGGTGCTCTGGGGCGCCGCCTACGAGGGGGAGGCCAGGCTCCCCTACGGCCCCTTCGCCGAGGCCCTGCAGGACTACGTCTCCCGCACGTCGGTGCAGACCCTGCGCCAGGCGGTGACCGAGGGAAGCTCAGTGCTTGCCCCCCTGGCGCCGGAGCTGAAGGCGAAGCTGCCCGACCTGCCCGAGCCCCCTCCCGTGGCAGCGGAGGCCGAGGCCTACCGCCTCTTCCAGGAGGTCACGGAGTTCCTCAAGAACGCCTCTACGTCTGCTCCCCTGGTGCTGGTGCTGGAAGACCTGCAGTGGGCGGACAAGGGCTCATGCTCCCTGCTGCAGCACCTGGCCAGACGGCTGGCCGGGGGCAGGCTGCTGCTGGCCATCTCCTGCCGGGAGGCGGAGCTGGAGCCCAGCCACCCCCTGAGGGAGGCCCTGCCCCATCTTAGGAGGGAGTCGGGCTTCTGGGAGCTCCCTCTCAAGGGTTTGCGGGAGTCCGAGGTCAGGGAGCTCGTCACCGTCCTGGCCGAGCAGGAGGTCCCCCGGGCCCTGGTCCTGGCCCTCCACCAAGAGACCGAGGGCAATCCCTTCTTCGTCCAGGAGACCCTCAAACACCTTATAGAGACGGATATCCTCTATGAGGAGAGGGGGCAGTGGACCAGCAAGACCACCATCTCTTCCATCGGCCTGCCCGAGAGCGTGCGGGACGTGATGGAGCGCAGGCTGGCCGGCCTGTCGGAGGAGTGCCGCCGCCTGCTCCAGGTGGGCGCTGTGCTCGGCCGCCGCTTCAGCCTCTCCCTGGCCCAGCGGGTTGCTAAGCTGGATGAAGAGGTCACCCTGCGGGCGGTGGAGGAGGCTCTGGCTGCCCAGGTGGTGAGGGAGCAGCGCCAGGAGAGGCGCACCTACTATCAGTTCACCAGCACCCTTCTGCGGGAGAACCTGTACGGCCGCCTCAGCGCTCCCCGGCGGGAGCGCCTGCACCTCCGGGCCGCCCACGCCCTGGAAGAGGCCTACCCCGAGCGCCTGGAGGACTATGCGGCCGAGCTGGCCTATCACTACCGCGAGGCGGGGGAGGGTGCCCCCGCCGAGACGGCCTACCGCTGGACGGTGAAGGCCGCCCAGCAGGCGGCGGCCGCCTACGCGCCCGCTGAGGCCGTGGCCCTCCACCGCTCTGCCCTCGAGCTGGCGGATGCCGTGAGCCTGTCCCCGGGGGAGAAAGCGGTCCTCCTGCTAGATCTGGCAAGGGCCCAGGGGGCGGCCAGCGACTTTGAGGGGAGGATCGAGAGCTACGAAGAGGCGGCCCGGGGGTTCGAAGCGGCGGGCGATGTGGCCGGGGCGGCCAGGGCCTACAGCGTGCTTGCTGGGTACCTTGGCTGGCAGGGGCAATTCGAGCGTGGCCGTTGGTTCGCCGAAAAGGGGCTGGAGCTGGTCGGCCCGGCAGACCGGGCGGAACGGGCCGTCCTGCTCGCTTATCACGCCCAGACCTCGCTGAGCCTGCACCGCTTCGACATGGCGTTCAAGGAAGCGGCCGAGGCGGAGTCCCTGGCACAGCAGGTCACCGACCCCTGGACACTCGGCATGCTGCTCAATCCCATCGCCTGGCTCTACTGGCTTGCGTGCTTTCCCCAGAAGGGCCAGGATGCAGGCGACCGCGCTGCGGCTGGGTACGAAGCGGCGGGCGAAGTGGCCGGGGCCTGCTACCCGAGACTCGCGAGCCTGCACTCGGCGACCGGGCAGGGACGAGTGGCGGTCGGTGGCCCTGAGTGGGCGGAACTGCGCCGCATCTCCGAGCAGCGCCTGGCCTTCCAGCCCGCCTACGCCGCCGCCCTCTATGTCGCATGGCAGCGTCTTCTGGCCGGAGACCTGCTGGAATCGGAGCGCATCGGCGAGGAGGTGCTCACCCAGGCCTCCGAGATGCGGGTCTTCGCGCTCATGCCGTTTATCTTAGAGTACTCTGCGATGCTCATGATGCTGACCCGACGCTACGATCAGGCCGAGGCCCGCCTGGCGGCCCTACAGACCGCCTACGAAGCAGCGGAGAGGGGTACGTTCCTGGCGGGCCCCTGGCCCTGGCGGGTCCTCCTCTCCCTTGAGAAAGGGGATACGGCCTCAGCGCGGAGACTCCTCGCTGACTGCCCCCAGTGGCCATTCGAGGAGCCGCTGAGCTGGGGAGGGGCGTACAACCTGCTGGCCTGTGGGGAGGGCCTTGCCGAGCTCGGCGAAGCAGAGGGTCTCGACGCCTGCTATCAGCGTCTGCGCGAACTGAACGCACGAGGCATAGAATTTCTTGTGCCCTGCCTCGTTCCTCGCGTCATCGCCATGATGGACGCCGTCAGCAGGCGCTGGGACGACGCCACCACCTACTTCGAGAAAGCCCTCAACCTGGCGCGACGACTGGGCTACCGCCTGGAGCTGGCGGCCACCCTTCTGGCCTACGCCAAGATGTGCCTGGCCAGAGACGCCGCCGGCGACGCCGAGGCCGCCACCGCCATGCTCAACGAAGCCCTTCAGCTCTATCAGGACATGGGCTTGCCTCAGAGGGCTGAGAAGGTCCTCGCCGTCAAGATGCAGGCTCAGGAGAAGGTAGCGCCCGGCCTGACCCCCAGGCCAGCCAGGGCAAGGAGGACCATGCGCTCCACCATCGAGCAGATCCTGCCATCGGCCCTGGCCGATGCCCCCAGCCTGGCCCGCCACTCCGACGAGCAGGGCACCGTCACCATCCTCTTCACCGACATCGAGGGCTCCACAGCCCTGGCTCAGCGCCTGGGCGACAAGCCATACCACGCCCTCCTCGCCGAGCACAACCGCATCCTGCGGGAGCAGGTCGCCCGCCACGGCGGCCACGAGGTCAAGTCCATGGGCGACGGCTTCATGGTAGCTTTCGCCAGCGCCGCCAGGGCCCTCTCCTGCGCCGTCGACATCCAGAAGGCCTTCGCTGAGCACAACCAAGAGCATGCCGAGGAGGCCATCAACGTCCGCATCGGCCTCAACACCGGCGAGTCCATCGAGGAGGCGGGGGACTACTTCGGCACCGCCGTCACCCTGGCCGCTCGCATCGCCAACAGGGCCCAGGGCGGGCAGATCCTGGTGTCGGAGGTCGTGCGCACCGTCGGCGGCTCGCTGGCGGGCGTGGACTTCCGCGACGCCGGCCGCAAGCAGCTCAAGGGCATCAAGAGCCGGCAGCGGGTGTACGAGGTGGTGTGGTAGCGATGCAGCCGCAGATCCGGTTCTGCACCACATCTCAGGGTGTCCGCATAGCCTGCGCCAGCGTAGGTCAGGGGCCGCCGCTGATCACGACTCCTTCGAACTGGGAGAGTATGACCTTTGTCCTGCAGAACAGGGTTGGCGGCCGCTTTTACGAAGTCCTCGCCAAGCGCCACACGGTGATCCGCTACGACAGGCGGGGAGTGGGCCTCTCTGACAGGGAGAGGACGGACTTCACCTTACAAGCCGACCTGGAGGATCTCGAAACGGTGGCCGACGGGCTCGCTCTCAGGCGTTTCGCCCTGATGGGGAGTTTTCACCTGGGGCCTGCAGCTATCGTGTACGCGGCCCGCCACGCGGACCGGATCTCCCGTCTCATCCTCTACGGCACGTATGCTTGCGGGCGGATGCTTACCCGCGAGGACGTAAAGACATCGCTCACGTCCATGGTGCGAGCGCACTGGGGCATAGCTTCGAGGACGCTGGCGGCCATCGCTGCGCCGGGCATCGGCGATGAAATGTTACAGGCGATCGCCTCCGCGGCGCGGGAGTCCGCCACCGGTGAGATGGTAGCGAAACTCCTGGAAATGGCCTATGCCACCGATGTGGTCGAACTCCTGCCAGAAGTCAAGGTTCCCACACTGGTGCTGCATCGCCGGGGCGACCGGGCCATACCTTTTCGCCTGAGTCGTGAACTGACTTCCGTCCTTCCTGCAGCCCGCCTGGTAGCCCTGGAGGGAACCATCAATTGGCCTTGGTTTGGCGATAGCGATTCTGTGCTGCGGGCCATCTATGAGTTCTTGGGCGAAGGCGAGGAGGCGGCAGCGGCCGCGCCTGAGCCATCAAGACAAGCAGGCGGCCTTGTCACCATCCTCTTCACCGACATGGAGGGCTCCACATCGCTCACGCAGCGCCTGGGCGACGCCGAAGCCCAGGAGGTACTGCGCACTCACAACACCATCGTCCGAGACGCCTTGAGGGCGCACAGCGGCTCCGAGATAAAGCACACCGGTGACGGCATCATGGCCTCCTTCGCTTCGGCGAGCCGCGCCCTCGAATGCGCCATCGCCATGCAGACGGCCTTCGCCGAGCACAACGAGTCGGCGGGGGAGCCCATACGGGTGCGCATCGGGCTGAATGCTGGGGAGCCGATAGCGGAGGAGAAGGACCTGTTCGGGACGGCCGTCCAACTGGCCGCCCGCATATGCGCCCACGCCGAGCCGACCCAGATCCTGACCTCGGACTTGGTCAAGGGGCTAGCTGCAGGCAAGGGCTTCCTGTTCTCGGACCGTGGCGATGTAGCGCTGCGAGGCTTCGAGGACCCCGTGCGGCTGTACGAGGTGAGGTGGCGGGAGGAAGGGTGATGGAGCCGCGCATCCAGTACGCCCAGACCGCCGACGGGGTGAGCATCGCCTTCTGGACGCTTGGGGGAGGGGATGATTCGACAGGCCCGTTCGGCGGCGGACTAAGGGCGCGCTGACGCTTCGTCGAGCGTAGCTAAGGAAGGAAGCCAATACCATCATGGGACGACTCCTCTTGGCCCTGTTGGCAGTGTCGGCCATCGCTTCGGGTTGGCTCGGCCGCGGCCTCGTGAAGAGCGTGGGCATACGCCGTCTGGCGGCCGTGCTACCCAATCCCGCCAAGCGCCACGGCCTCGACATCAACATACCCGTTGATCGGGGAGGGTGGACCCGGCTTACCCTCAAAGTCGACCTCAGCCGTACCCTGTCCGAAGTCGTGGGCCACCCCATGGAAGCTGCCGCCTATTCTCACTACGGCGGGTTTACCCTTAGCCGCGTCTATGGCGACTTCGTGAACCCCGATTCGAAGTACTACCAGGCCTGGATCGGGGCCTACGTCGTCTTTGATAATGAGCGGCGACAGCACTTCGGTTTCGATGACCAGGGACATCCCATCCAGCAAGAGGCGCTGGACGTGCTGGAGGCCGACCAGCGATTGGTCTTGGGAGGCGCCGGCTGCCCGAACAAGTTCCCTGACGGCCGCCGCGTCAGGCTCATCGGGGATATGACAGTTACCGAAGTGCACACAGGCGGTGAGCGGTGGTGGAGGATGGACGGGAGGGCTGAGACCTGGTCAGCCTATCATCGCGGCGACAGCCCCGAAGGGCACTGGCGATCTTCCGCCGGCTACGGCCGCGTGCCGGATGATGCCGCCCATCCGGTAGACGACTTCCACCCGCTGACCTACAGCGGCTCGTTCTGGATGCTCTACTCCCCAGAGTGGCAGGCAACCTGCGCCAAGTTCTACATCTACCCCGAGTACACCGACAGGAACGGCCTGAGGGTTACCAAAGGGCAGCAAGTGGAGGGTGAGTGCCAGGCAATTGTGGACAGGATCACCTTCACCAAGGCCGCAGCACGTGGTAGGGCCCTTGGCTCGTGAACAACTTCCGGAAGCTGCATAGGCACCTCTTGATGGCCACCTGAAGGATTGTTTTCGCTGTCCCCAAGACGGGCGTGCGCAGCTGAGCGCGATGGCCACGACGTCCTGATTGACAATCCGGGCCGTCTGGCGGCACTGATCGCCGACCGATGATTTCCTGCTTCTCAGGCAGGTGCACAACGGCCGGTACCGACTCCATCGACCTGGCTCCGGCGCTGGCGTCGTCCAGCGAATGTTGGGCGGGCCAGCTTCCGCGTGGCAGACAGACCGGTGGCCTAGGCCGTGTTCGCTGGCTGGTGGTATACTTCACAACGAGAACTAGGGTTCTGTTGGGTTCAGAGTAGGCGAGGCCAAATGGCGAAGAGCAAGAAGCGAAAGAAGGGCGGGAAGGCAGTGTTGCAGCAGGCGCAGGAGACCCACAAGGTGCCGCCCGCCGAACGCCGTCGACAGCGCACGCACGCCGTCCTCGGCACACCTCTTCAGCCGCCGTTTCCTGAAAGCGTCCAGACAGCGGTCTTCGCCCTCGGTTGCTTCTGGGGCGCCGAGCGCATCTTCTGGCAGACACCTGGGGTCTACACAACCGCGGTCGGGTACGCAGGCGGGCACACCCCCGACCCGACCTACGAGGAGGTCTGCTCGGGCCGAACCGGCCACGCTGAGGCCGTCCTCGTGGCGTTCGATCCCGCCCAGATCTCGTACGCCTCGCTGCTGAAGATCTTCTTCGAGGCTCACGATCCGACCCAGGGCATGAGACAGGGTAACGACGTCGGCACACAGTACCGCTCCGCCATCTACTACGCCGACGAAGAACAGCGACAGGCTGCCGAGTCGGCGCGCACCATGTACAACGAGGCGCTTGAGCGAGCCGGCTTCAGCCCAATCACCACCGAGATGGCGCCCGCCGGTCCGTTCTACTACGCCGAGGACTACCATCAGCAGTACCTCCACAAGGTTCCGAACGGCTACTGCGGAATCGCGGGGACCGGGGTGACTTGCCCTCTACCGGCCGCGTCCGAAGCCGGTGACCCTCTTACGCCCGTGCCCACAACCGACGAGGAATGGCGCCAGCGCCTGACGCCGGAGCAGTACGCGGTGCTGCGCCAGGCCGGGACGGAACGAGCTTTCACGGGCGAATACGTCGACACCGAGGAGGACGGCGTCTACCGCTGCTCCGGCTGCGGGAACATTGTCTTCGAGAGCCGAACGAAGTACCATTCCGGCTGCGGCTGGCCCAGCTTCACCGATGCCGTCTCGCCGGACGCCGTCGAGCGACTCGAAGACCGCTCTCACGACATGGTTCGCACGGAAGTGCGGTGCGCGCGCTGTAACTCCCACCTCGGCCACGTCTTCGACGACGGGCCAAGGGACGCGGGCGGTCAGCGCTGGTGCATCAACAGCGTTGCACTGGACCTCGACCCGCGCTGAGTCACAAGCGCCGACTACCGGCACCGCAGGGGGCTCGTTGCCCGCCAGCCCCGAATGGAGCGTCCGGCGAGGAGAACGACAGTTCCGATCCGCGGCACGCAGCGATTATCGGTGGCATCGTTGCCGGGGTCGTGGTCTGTTCCCCGTCAGCAACTTCTGGAATCTGTGCAAGCGGTTCTTCAATGGACACCAACTGGTTTGCTCCCGCTCTCCAAAGGGCGGTAGGGTACCGCCCAGAGGGAAGGAGCGAGCAGTGCTAGCAGGGCGATCCCCCGTAGAGGTTCAGGCGGAGGCCAGTGGCCTTGTGGCCATGCTTCTCAGGCGACCTCCTCCTGACGCCTTACTACAGAGTAGCTTCAGGCCGTCGAAGGCTATCGAACCCCCCAAGCTGCACAGACGGCCAACTCAGCGGTTCCGTATTGGGTAACTTGAGAACCTCGACGCGCCTCGCGGTCTGGATCAGAGATGCTTATCCCAACTCTTGAAACGGCAGCACCCGGGACGCACAATCGCTGTGTCGAATCCGGTGCTCTGGAGAGCCCTCACAGTTGAACACCGGACTCGACGAGAAATCGGTTCGTCCAGGCGGTCAAGACGGCGGAATTTGAATCTGCAGCGGTGGTCCATCGCTCGGCGCCCGAGCGTGTGACTTCTAATCCGGGAGTCGTGGGTTCGAATCCCACCCGGCCCTCCAGGCCTCTGTTCCCGCATCCAGAACGGGTTCCACGTAGGGGTAGTAGGACACCGGCCTGCTCTCAAGCCGGCGAGCGTTGTCGGCCATCCCATCCAGTACGAAGCGATGCAGTCGGTCGCTGGCCCACGGGTAGCCGGAGCGCAGCGCCTCCAGAATGACGAGCGGCTTGCCTAGCTCGCGCGCCCATTGAGCCGCACGCTGCAGCGCGAAGTTCCAGTGGGCCCGTCGATAGGCGATCATCCAGTACAGGACGAAGTCAGCCTGGCCATTGACTGGGCTGGCGTTCAGAACCTGAATGCGAATGTCCGGAACGGTCATCTCACGGTCCTGTGGGCGAGCGCCCCTTGCGACGACGCCCGCACAGCCATTATAGTTGCATCCGAGGCGAGTCGCGCCTCTGCGGAAGCCCAAACTCGTTGCCGTCGAGGCTGCCTCACAGGTGGGCCTCAGCAGAGACATCCGGAAGTTTGAGACATGGATTTGCCCGAGGTTCTTGGCCTTTCCGTTTTGATCGCTCTGGCATACATGGTGGCCGTTTGGCTGCTCAGCCTCGTCGCGAGGAATGCCAGCATCGTCGACATCTTCTGGGGGCTGGGCTTCGTACTTCTGGCCGTCGCGTACTTCGTGGTCACTGACGGTTTCGTTGGCCGCAAGGTTCTCATTACGGCTCTCGTCACCGTCTGGGGGCTTCGACTATCGCTCTACATCCTCTGGCGCAACTGGGGCAAGGGCGAGGACTATCGCTACCGGAAGTGGCGAGAGGAGGCCGGAGAGAAGTTCTGGTGGACGAGCCTTTTCCAGGTTTTCCTATTACAGGGGGCGCTCCTTTGGTTGATCTCAGCGCCGCTTCTGGCAGCCCAGTTCAGCGAAGACCCCGATCACTTCACCGTTTTCGACCTGCTGGGAACCCTCGCGTGGAGCGTCGGCTTCTTTTTTGAGGCAGTGGGCGACTGGCAGCTCGCGCGCTTCAAGCGCGACCCCGCCAACAAGGGCAAGGTGATGCGGAGCGGGCTGTGGGCCTATACCCGCCACCCGAACTACTTCGGGGACGCTACCCTGTGGTGGGGCTACTACGTGATTGCTGCTGGCACGGCAGGCGGCTACTGGACGTTCTTCAGCCCCATCCTGATGACGGTGCTCCTTCTGAGGGTGTCCGGCGTGGCTCTCCTGGAGAGGAGCCAGGTCGAGACCAAGCCTCGATACAGAGACTACATCGAGAGCACCAGCGCGTTCTTTCCCTGGTTCCCCCGAAGACAGCGCTAACTCCCGGAGGTTCCTCAGCCTCTCAAAGTCCCGCTGAACACCTGCCACGCCAACGCGGACTTCGCGAACAGGCTGAGGAGGATGTACATCCGCTCTCCGAACAGGTAGTCTCTCCAGGGCCCGATCTTTCGATACTGAAGGACCATGTTCACAGCGAAGACGTTGAAGAAGACGAAAAGCGAGGCAATTATCCCGTAGACGAAGGTAGGTACTGCGTCCTCCGAGTTGGCCACGGCCCCGGAGAAGTACCAGAAGATGACCACCCAGGGCACGACCCCTGCAAACACGCCCAGATTGAAAGATGTCCAGTTTGTCTTGTCCGTCGTCTGATTGTGCAACTCCATCATCAGGCCGAAGAAAATCATCGTTGCGTTTAGCGCGAAGATCAGTACTAGACTCGGGAGATCGAACATCCCGGACAGCATGGCGATCACCACGATCATCACCGAGGAACTGAGGGCATACTCGTACCATCGCACGTAGTTGATGTGCCTTTTGAGGTTCTTCACGTACCATGGGTAGATGAC
>Ga0307431_1001182_pt1 | contig 15458 bp, 16 predicted proteins | sample SalMarWE160170MG_FD_202155 | JGI IMG/M metagenome (GOLD analysis project Ga0307431, IMG submission 202155) | Salt marsh sediment microbial communities from the Plum Island Ecosystem LTER, Massachusetts, United States - WE1603-170 | ecosystem: Environmental > Aquatic > Marine > Intertidal zone >...
CTAAAATTTCAACATCATCAAAATTAAATGATTGGGGAGAGTCTATGCTTGCCAGGGTGTTTTCTTGCGCGGTGATCGGCTTGGATGGCGTGGTCGTTGAAGTGGAGGTGGATACCGGCGGCGGGCTGCCGAAGATGGTCATAGTGGGATTGCCGGACGCCGCCGTGCAGGAGAGCCGCGAACGGGTGGCATCTGCGGTGAAGAATGCCGGCTTTTACTATCCCCGCAAGAAGCTGACCGTTAACCTGGCGCCGGCTTCGGTGCGCAAGGAAGGGCCGGCTTACGACCTGCCGATTGCCGTGGGGGTGTTGATCGCCACCCATCAGCTTGAACTGGAAACCGTTGAGAATACGTTAGTCATCGGGGAGTTGTCCCTGGATGGGGGCGTACGCCATGTCAAAGGCGTGCTGCCCATGGCCGCGCTGGCTAGGGAGGAGGGGTACAAAACCGTTATTGTCCCCGAGGTGGACGCTCCAGAGGCTGCACTAATCCCGGATATCGAAGTCATTCCTGCATCGTCTCTTACTGGTCTCTATCAGCATCTTACAGGGCAAAATCCTATTTCCGCCGCGGAACCCCCGCCCCACGACCCCACCGAGGTGTGGGTGGAGACGGACTTCAGCGAGATCAAGGGGCAGGAACACGTCAAACGGGCGTTGGAAGTGGCGGCGGCTGGCGGGCATAACCTGCTGATGATCGGGCCGCCAGGTGCGGGTAAAACGCTGATGGCGCGGGCACTGCCCTCTATTTTGCCAACCATGACCATTGATGAGCAGTTGGATGTCACCCGCATCTACAGCGTGGCGGACATGCTGCCGGCGGATGTGCCCCTGATCCGCGCCCGCCCTTTTCGCGCGCCACATCACACGATCAGCCATGCCGGACTGGTGGGCGGGGGCAACTGGCCTCACCCTGGGGAGATCAGCCTGGCGCACCGCGGCGTGTTGTTCCTGGATGAGCTGCCGGAGTTTAGTTCGAAGGTGCTGGAAGTGCTGCGACAACCGCTGGAGGACAAGGTGGTCACCATCAGCCGGGCGCAGGGCTCGCTGACTTTCCCGGCGAATTTCCAGTTAGCCGCGGCGATGAACCCCTGCCCGTGTGGTTATTATGGGGACCCGACCAGACCCTGCACCTGCTCCTCCTCAATGGTGACGCGCTATCAAAAGCGTATCTCCGGCCCGTTGATGGACCGGATCGATATTCACATGCAGGTGCCGCGAGTGGAATATCAGAAGCTGCGCGATATGCGAAAAGGGGAGTCATCTGCTGAGGTTCGGGCGCGGGTGGAAGCGGCGCGGGAACGCCAGCGGGTACGGTTTGCAGGGACGGACATCGCCAGCAATGCCGACATGCACCCAGCACAGATCCGCAAATATTGTGTTTTAGATGAAGCTTGCCAGGCGTTGATGAAGACAGCTATGCGCCAGCTGCAACTGACTGCGCGAGCCTATCACCGCGTGCTCAAGCTTTCGAGGACGATTGCCGATCTGGCAGGGGAGGAGGCGATCACCCAGGTGCACCTGGCGGAGGCGCTGCAGTATCGTCCCAAGCTGGAGTTGATGTAAACAATTACTTTCCTTCACGTTGAAGTTTTTGTTGGTGTCCTCACTGCAAAGCGTTCTGTAAGGAAAGAACCAATGAGACTGATACCCCTGGGTGTAGGGTTGCCCACAGGTTAGGACACCTGTGGGATCAATGCTCAGCCAGTCAATTACAGACTTAGCATGGTCGGAGGCGATTGAGCGACTCACGAAGTTCTGAGGAACGAAGCCAGGCATCGTCGCTATCAATCGTGTCTTCCGCCACGCTGCAGAATCTAAGAATCTCAAGTTGTTGTTAAGGATTAATCAAAAACAAATATTTCCTCAATGGGCGCTTCTACTACTCGTGAGATATCAATCGCTAACTTGAGCGATGGATTGTATTGGGCTTGTTCCAACCGGACAATTGTTTCTCTACGAACACCAACCATTCCCGCTAACTCTTCTTGGGTTAAGTCTTTTAATAAGCGATACCTTTTCAAGTGACAGGTAAACTTCGACATTTTTATTCCTCCCCCTGGTCATATCGATAGAGTAAATAGCTGCTAAGAAATATGGCTAATCCCCAAATAATGGAAATGGATGAAATTAAAAATATGAGCGCCCAGGCTAAGTTGTGTGAAAACACCCCAATTCCTAAAGAACTGGCCGTCAGAAAAACCAATATTAGGCCTGTTTTATATGCGACAAGCTGCGCCTTTTGCTCGTTTTCGAGAAAGCGTTCATCTCTCAGTGTATTTGACATCTTTCCTTGATAGTAGAAACCGAAGAAACCAAAAAATACAAAGAAAAAAAACGGATAGATTAATCGATCTGTTTTAAAAGTCCAAATGCCAAGTAAACCTAAGAATCCCAAAATGCCCAAAACGCCCCATTTAGGGTTAATTGTAGGGGTATATGGGGATGCCGTACGCTGGTTTTTTATTCCAGCCTGCACAAGGCTAATAATGAAATGAATAGCATACCCAATCATCACCAAAACGCTAAAAATCATCGGCAGATCTTTGACCTGAAAACGATAACCGGAGAAATCCATAGGAGTTACAAAACGACCCTCATTGAACTGTGTTGTGTACCAGATGGATACCAAAAGGATTAAAAGACTTAAAACACCCAGGATAATGAGATTTCTAATTTTTGATTTTGACATCTTAATCCTCCAAATGTGATGTATTTATCACTATATATGACAATAATATCACATTTAAGTGTTAATGTCAATCCTCTTTGTGTATCTCGTTGAATTTCTTATTCAACTTAATAGTTCTCTCCAAACTCCCTCACCATCAGTCTGATGGCGTCAATATCCATATGCAGGTGCCGCGGGTGGAATATCAAAAGCTGCGCGATATGCACAAAGGGGAATCCTCGCCGGAGGTGCGCGACAGGGTGGAAGAAGCGCGCGAACGGCAGCGGCAGCGCTTTGCGGGCACGGATATCGCCAGCAATGCTGACATGCGGCCGGCACAAATCCGCAAATACTGTGCATTGGATGAACCTTGCCAGGCGTTGATGAAAACCGCCATGCGCCAGTTACAGTGGACCGCCCGGGCCTACCACCGGGTGCTCAAGCTCAGTAGGACGATTGCCGATCTGGCAGGGGAGGAGGATAAAACCCAGGTGCATCTGGCGGAGGCGCTGCAGTACCGACCGAAGTTGGATTTTATGTAGATTGGTTAATGAAAAAATTTTGCTGGGCCATTCCTTAGAGGGCGCAATGCCGACAGGAGGCTTTTTTACACAGCACTGCGCAGTCGTTCTGGGGACAACTGTGGAGAAGCATATGGAATCTTAAATATGATGGTTTTTGATTCCTATTTTTAATTAGAGTTAGGGGGAGTTTTCTTAGTGCAACTATTGCTGGTCAATTAAATTTGGGTAGTAAAGACAGGAAACACCGCGGGTTACAGAAGCCGGCATAGCAGTAAAATGGTTTTCGTTTTCAAAGATATGAATTTTGAGTGCTAAGTTGGGGTAGCCATGTTAGTCAAGTCGTTCTGCAAATTGCTTAATGGGTTCAAGCAAGTCCTTTTCCAAACCACCTGCAGAGATAAATTAATGGGCTGGCAGGTCGTTATGATTTTCGGCATACTCTTGTTCATATTGAAAAAGCTGCTTCCACATTGAGGGACTACCTGCAATGTAATGGGTGAATGTTTTAGGGGTGTGTAAAAGCGCGTATAAAGCAAACAAGCCCCCAAAAGAATATCCTGCCAATCCACGTCCCGTTTCTAATACGCGATAATTGGATTCGATAAAAGGAATAATTTCTTGATTAATTACTTTAAGGAAACGCTCTGGCATACCTGTTTAAATTGCAACCTTTTCAACTCTCATAAATGGTTGTATCAAATTTTGATACCGTTTTTCTACATCCCGGTTTTGTATGGGTGTCAAATCCCGTGTTCGCCAAGCGGCAAACTGTGCTATAGCTTTTGATCGACTATTATCCAATTTATATCCAATCCCAACAATAATGATCATTTGCGATGGTTTAACAAATTTCTCATAAATAAATGAAAGGGTGGAGTAGATGGGAAAATCTTGATTGGCATCCAACACGTATAAGACTGGGAAGTTTATTTCTTCATCTTCATAGCACCAGGGTAATTTGATGAATAACTGCAGCTCCTGTTCCATGATGTTCGAATAGAAATCTCGGATTTGTACCCCCGGTTGTAAAACAGATTGGGTAATCATGTTACACTACCTATCTGATTTTAAAAAATGATGTGTGCACCCATCATACAATATCTTGCTGCAATTTGTAAAGTTTTGTTGTGCGGTAAAAAATTCTTTAATAACTCCCGGACACTCCACCTCAATATATTCGCTGGGCTTTTTCTTACAGGACGCTGCGCACTGGGGATAAAAGCGTGATTCAGGGGACACTGACCTTATTGAGCACAAGGGGTGGTCTTATTAGGTTATCCTAGGATTCAGTGCATCATTTAATCCATCACCGAGCAAATTCCATCCGATGCCAAAAAGGATCAGCACGATGGTGGTTGGCAAGAAGACCCACCAATAGGTTAATATCCCCTGCGGGGCATAGATCCAATCCCTTCCCTGAACTAATATTGTGGCCCAGGGTGAACCCTTTCCAAAACCGATAAAGGCGAAGGTGGATTGCATGACCACGAATCCCCCAATGTCCTTGGCTGCCAAGACGATCACAGGTGCTATCGCATTTGGAATCAGGTGTTTTAGAATGATCCTTCTATTTTTTATACCGGATGTACGCGCCGCCATGACGTAGTCGCTTTGTTTAATCCGCAAAATGACGGTGTTCATCAGCCGGGAATAGGGCATCCAGGAAAACAGGATAAAGGCAATTAACAGGGGATTGATGCTTTGTAAGAAATCTACAAGCTCTGTCATGCTGATGAGAAATTCGGGTTCTCCATTGGGATTGAAGAAGTACATCGTTCCAAAAAAATCATAGCGGATGCCGAGGCTGTCCAATGTTATGGTGATGAGCTGCTGTATTAGAACAACCGCTGCAATGAGTGGAAAGGTCATGAAGGAATCGGAAATCCACATTAATAATCGGTTCAGCCAACCACCAAAATAAGCACTAACTGCACCAATTATGGACCCAAATAAGGCAGATATGACCGCGACACTGACACCAAAGATGAGTGCAGAACGTGTACCCCAGATTAATGCATGTGAAACACTGACCTGTCCTGGCAAAGTACCCAGCGGAGCGGCAGGGCTGGGGGGTTGGGGAACAAAATTATGTGATTTTCCCACAACTTTAATCGGACCAGGTTCGCCTGGATTACTCGATGATAGCATGGGTGCTGTTATGGCAACAAGAACAAAACCGGCTGTGAGAATTAATCCCACCCAGTTTTGCCATCGAGAAAAGAAGCGGTGCCTGAACTTCATGTCATTTGTTCTCCCGGATGCGTGGGTCAAGAAATGACTGCACAAAATCCAAAATCCCCATCAGGATAAGCACGATAATAACACTGTAGATTGCAAAGCCTAAAGCAGCAGGGGCATCGGGAACATAAGCCATGCTCCTGATCGCCATTACAGAAATCCCCTGGATGTTAAAGAGAATTTCAACGATAAATACCGAGGTTAGAAGTGATGCGGCAGACAGCATGGTATTGGTAAAAATTGGCGGTATTGCATTGCGCATTGTGTGCTGCCAAATGATTCTTCTCTCTTTTAAACCCCGGGACCTGGCTGCTATGACATATTCCTGTCCCAGTTCCTCAATCATAGACGCACGCGTAAGCCGACCCAGGATTGCCCATTGTGTAAAAGAGAGGGTGATGGCTGGCATTGCCAGGTGGCGGAGGGCATCCAATGTGATATTGACACTGCCATTTAGGAGCCCATCGATGGTCAGCATGCCGGTAATTTGATGAAATTGATCTGAATTAATGATCCTCTCTGTGATTGAACTGCTTCGACCGGGGGAGAACCAATGTAAATCAATGTAAAAGATGACCATCAACACAATAGCCAGGATGAAGGGCGGTAAAGACGTGGCAATAAATGCGCTAAGCCTGAACCCATGATCTGCAACTTTGTTTTTGCGCGTCGCTGCTAATACGCCGCAAATTAACCCGAATGGGATATAAAGCAGCAAGGAAAAAAGGGTGAGTTCTGCCGTGACGGGTGTTCTTTGTATTAATGCAGAAAGGACATCTGACTGAAGTGTAGGGCTGTATCCCCAATTACCCTGAACTAGGTTGGAAAGCCAGTAAAAATACTGCACAGGGAAGGAATCGTTAAGGTGATACCGTTCAATGTTCTGCTCAAGTAATTTCTGGTACATCTCTTCAGTCATGCGGGGAGATGTTCTTTTGGGCATATACAGGCTTGCACGGGTTTCTGCAGGAGTCAACATCACTGTGGCATACAGTATTGCTGTGATTAAGAGCAAAGTTGCTACAAATGAGCTTGTAAATCTAAGAAGGTATCGCAAGAAGAAGGGCATTATTAACCGGCTTTGGATAAAAGGTCATAAGTCAATCATTTAAAAACAGATTATATCATTAAGGGTATGACGGCTTTGTTTCTGCTGGTCTTAACAACGCCTGAAGTGCAACATAAGTTCACTCAGGTGGACCTGGTATTCCCTTTTTGAAAGCAGTTGAGGGCTTGGACACCGGAAAAAAGGAGCGGATATATTCCCTCTTATTTTTGATGAATTATCACGAAATCATTTTATGACTGATATTCCTAAAAATGAACTTCATATTTGCCCTCTTGTAAACTTCTGGGTCTCTTGCACGACCCAGTATTTGTTCTTCTTCTATGGAAATGCGTCCCTGGTTAAAGCTAGTTGCGAACACTAAAGAAAACGCTTTGAGGGCACGGATATTGCCAGCAACGCTGACATGCACCCAGCACAGATCCGCAAATATTGTGTTTTGGATGAAGCCTGCCAAGCGTTGATGAAGACGGCTATGCGGCAGTTGCAATTGACAGCGCGAGCCTATCATCGGGTGCTGAAGCTCTCAAGAACGATTGCGGATCTGGCGGGGGATGAGGCGATCACCCAGGTGCATCTGGCGGAGGCGCTGCAGTATCGGCCCAAGCTGGAGTTGATGTGATCACTTTTTCCCCCAAATTATTGTTTACCAAATTCCCGGAAACAACCGCCACCTGGTTCGCTGGGCATAATTTGAATACTCCGGCAGGTTCTCTCGCAGGAAGCGGTCCTCCAAATAAGTCCGCCAGATTAATATAATGAAGTAATATCCAACCCCAATGAAACTCCATATCGATTCAAACACCAACGGTAAGACAATATTATAAAGGGTTAATCCCAGGTAGCCTGGATGGCGAACAAGGCGATACGGTCCGTCTGAAATGGCCTGATGGTTGTAATCGGACTGGATGCGGACACTGCCTTCAAAGTGCGCGTTCTTTCGCATTGACCAAAGTGTCAGGAGATATCCCCCAGTGGCGATGATAACGGATAGAATCCGCAACCAAAAATCTACAGCCCACTTGCCTGCCAAGCGATATCCCAGCGCAGCTATGAGACTAATTGTAAGCGTGCTAAGAGCCATCAGCGGTGAGAGCACTTTATCCCAACCCTGCGTTCCCTCCCCCGGCTTTTTCCGCCTTTCCTGCAGTTCTGGTCTTGCTGCTATAAGTAAAAAACCTTTAAGCGTCATGTTGACGATTTGCAATCCCAAGTACCACCACCCGCCGGCCCAATGCCAATCACCAGCGATTAAAAATAAAATTATTGTGCTCACCGTTAGGAAGATGATCATCCGGATCACCCAGGCTAGCACCACAAGTGAGGTTTTCTTATCCATGATTATTTCTCCCGAATAAAGTGAAAGATAATACAAGTTTATAGGTAAAGAAATCTATAACCCTTAGATTATATATGGATTCATCCTTGCAAGTTTGCTTCAGTAGGACCATGTAACGGAGCGCTAAAACTCGCCAGGAGGACCTTATGTTCTCGCCGGTCTTTATTACCCCCGAAGCGAAGCGGAGAGGAGCCTGACCGAGCGAGGTTTTTGACCTTTAGGTCTCCATTGTTTTATTAGCCCTACAATACAACCACTTATTTTTTTCTTGTTACCTAAAATAGGAACGGGTATGTCTTTTTTCTTGATGGCGTCATCAGAGTTTCGCTCGCCAAGTTTCCCCTAGGCAAATGCATGACAGCCCTAAGCCACAGATTTTCTATGGAGATTTCATCGGTGGGAGATATTAATTGAAGGAGTCCATCATTCCTCACTCAAAAGGATCTATTGGTATCTCACATTCTCCCTCATCAATCCAATACCCCGCAGATGAATTTGATTTGATAGATTACAAGTCAATGCCTTATATCTGGGGAGATTCTAGTAGGTTCATTTTTAGGTTATAATTTCCAGTAATGAAGCACGCAATTTTCATGAGCTTGTCTATTTTAATCATTTTAGGTTTTTCCGCCACCTGCTGCGGCTTGTTTGAGGGTGTGTTTACTCGGATAAGCGCGACCCCAACGCTGGAGATACTTTATGATTGCTTTATAAATTTTAATCTTTCCGCCTGGATTGATTCTAATGTCAATGGGGTATGGGATGAGTCTGAAGAACCGTTGGCTGATGTTGCGTTTCACATTGATGGGAATTTTGCATCGGTTTTATCTGCCTATCCTTGTATAAGTGATGAAGCTGGGCAATGCATACTGAGGATCTGGTACCCAGGAATGTGTGTGGCAGGGAATTATGAGATCACGCCCATCGCTCCTGAAACGTACAAGGCTACAACCCCCGAACCAATTAATTTGTTTTTAGAGGCTAATGAATTCTCCGGTGAGGCTGAATTCGGATTCATATCTTTTTCAAATGAATAAGTGCTGATTGGCTGAGGGGGACTTTACAGAACCAGAAAGTGTTTTTTCTATGGTGACACACTATCAGAAACGCATCTCTGGCCTGCTGATGGACTGGATTGACATCGACATGCAGGTGCACCTGGCGGAAGCATCGCAGTATCGGATGAGGCTGGATTTGATGTGATTGGGGGCGATGAATCAGATGCAAAGGTCCTGAGGACCAGTTTTCCACCTTTTTTTACTGCATGTGCAACGTTGATCGAATAATAAGACACAAGTGTTAATTAAATAAGAAAAGACAAAAGGGCTGCCTTTGCAGACAGCCCCTTAAATTACATCGTTTTCTATGTTGTTTTTCGACTATTTGGCAAGCATCGAGCTGATGAACCAAATCGTTTTTTGATAACCCGTGCAGTGATCTTCCATCATCATGACAACATCGAAGATGTCATCTTCATCAGCTGTGGAGCGAATCTCTTTGGCTTCTTTATCAAATGCCTTCAAATCGTCCAAAACAATTGAAAGTGCCTGTTTAATCTCAACTTTTTCTGAGGCAAGCTCTTTTACGCTGCTGAGTTTTTGATATTCCGCTAATGAAGCAGCGGGGTATGCATCATGCATTCGGATGAGTTCGGCAATCGCATCCATCTTCTCTGTGAAGTCGTCGTAAAGATCCTCAAGATATTCGTGGACAGCTTTGAACTGCGCCCCATAGACATTCCAATGCAGGTTATGGAGTTTGATATACATTACAGCAGTGTCTGCAAGGTACTTGTTGAGTTTTTCGATCAATTTTTTGTTCATTTAAAAACCTCCGGTTTAATTAGTTGTCTTCTGATAAACATTAAAAATCTTATTATTAATGATAATACCTCGGTACTGACTCATTTTCAAATAGAACCCTGTACAGGTTTGACCTATTTTGGTTTGACCGCCTGATCACAGAACCTGCCCTCCGATGTTAACTGATTACTAAATTGTTGTTAATGATTTATTGACAACCAAAACGTTTTGGTTTAAAATAAATATATCATCCAAAACGTTTTGGGAGTTTAATAAGTCATGACAGTAAGCATAAAAGATATTGCGAAACGGGTCAACCGCTCAATAACGACAGTATCAAGGGCATTAAATGATTATGATGACGTCAGCCCTGAAACCAAGCAGCTCATTCTCAAAACTGCCAAAGAAATGGGTTACTCTCCCAACACCTTCGCCCAACGGCTGCAAAAACAGCAGTCTGACACCATCGGATTGGTTTTGCCAACTTTCAGTCCGCGTTTCTCGGATCCTTTTTTTAGTGAACTTCTGGCGGGTATAGGGAACAAGGCTGCTGATCTGGGGTTTGATTTGCTGGTTTCAACTCGCTCGCCCGGCCCCCAGGAAAATGAGACGTTAAAAAAACTAATTGAAGGGCAAAGGGTTGATGGATTCATCGTCGTTCGAACTCGCAACCGGGATCAACGGATTGATTATTTATTATCTGAAGATTTCCCCTTTGTTGCATTTGGCAGGACGGACATTTGTGAACAATTCTCGTATGTGGATGAGGACGGCTATTTTGGCATGATGTTGGTCGCCGAGCATATTGCCGGCTTAAACCATAAAACGATCAGTTGTATCTTACCGCAGCCTGATTTAGCTTTCACTCAAAAGCGTTTGGCAGGATTAAAAGATGGTTTGACGAAATTTGATGTTGAACTCAAGGAGCCGTATATTAAATTTGGCGATTTGACACAAAAAAGCGGTTATCAATTGGGGGGTGAATTGCTGGATTTACCTGAAGTACCCACCGCGATTGTTGCCTGCAACGATTTGATGGCGTTCGGTGTTATGAGCGCAGCTCAGGAACGCGGCTTTATTGTTGGCAAGGATGTTTCTGTGACAGGTTTTGATGATATTCCAATGTCTGAATTTTCTCATCCACCATTGACCACTGTTCATCAGCCGGTCTATCAAATTGGCGGGATGGTGTGCGAAATGCTTGTAAAAATTATTAGAGGAGAAATTGACGATCCTCAACAAATCATATTAAAACCCAAACTGGTCGTTCGCCAGTCAAGTGGATTGTGCCTTTCTTAGGTTTATGTAACAGGGAGGTGGGGTATGTAAAGAACAAATGCAGGTCAAACAATATTTCAAAATAATCACCATTTAAAGGAGTAGAAAAATGAAGAAAATCTCAATGATTATTCTGGTTACCATGTTGCTGAGCACTGTTCTCAGTGCCTGTACAACTGAAGTCGTCAAAACAGTTGAGGTGCCAGTAGAAAAGACAGTCGTAACAACAGTTGAAGTTGAAGTCCCTGCAGAGCCTGTAGACAAGACCGTCATTGAATTCTGGACAACAGATAATGAGGAAGACCGCGTTTTAGTTTATGAGCAAATCGCGGATGCTTTCATGGCAGATTATCCGGAAATTGACTTGCGCATTGTTCCTATTGAGGAAGCGGGAATTGCACAGCGCATTGCTACAGCTCAGGCTGCCAATCGCCTGCCGGATATTATCCGCATGGGTATTGAACGTGTGTCATCCTTTGCCGCGGATGGTATTCTGGATCTCGATGCAGCACAGGCGACAATAGAGAGCATCGGAGAAGATGATTTCCAAGCAGGCCCATTAGCTATGGTCACAGATCCTGAAACCGGTAAATATGCCGCAGTTCCTTTTGACGGCTGGGTTCAAGCGCTTTGGTATCGCTCGGATGTCTTTGATGAACTTAGCTTGGCACCACCGATATCATGGGATGATATTGACGCAGCTTGTGATGCACTGGCTGGAACAGGTGATTTGATCTACAGCCTGACCCTGCCAACAGACCCTGCGCAGAATTATCCTCATCAGGTCTTTGAACAGGTTGCAATCTCCAATAATGCCTGGCCATTTGATGAAGACGGTAATGTGACGATGAACACGCCTGAGATGATTGAAGCTCTGGAATGGTACTCTGAATTGCAACGTTGTGCTATGCCTGGCCCACATTACTGGCAGGGCGCTCGCGAATCTTACGAACTCGGACAGAGCGGTATGATGTTCTACAGCACTTACATCATGGATGACCTGGTTGAAGGTTCAGGTACAGATGAAGGTGGGAACATAGAAATTGCTGTTGAAAATCTGGCTGCTAATTCTGGCTTTGCCCCCATGATGCAAGGTCCCAATGGTTCAGCCTCTTATGGTCAGTTGGTTACCCTTGGTATCCTCAAAGACGCCGATCCGATGGCGCAGGAAGTCGTAAAATACTTCATGACTGGACAGAATTATTTAGATGTCCTTGCCCTTGCACCGATGGGTAAGGTGCCGGTTTTAAAGAGCGCTATCAGCGGATGGCAAGGCTTAAGTGAATACTTTGCTTACTACAGCGAGGATACTATCACACAAGTTGCCAACGGTTATGAGACCATGCAGCGCTGGCTCTTCCGCCCGGATTATGACAGTGTAGAACGTGCTGTTGTGGGCGATATCGAAGGACGTCTGCTTATCCCACAGGCTATCAGCAATATCGTTTTGGAGGGAATCATGACCCCTGAGTCGGCTGCTGAGTGGCTGCAGGAACAGGTGGAGATACTGCTGGCAGACCGAAGCGAATAGTATATAGCAATGAGAAAGGGTGTGGTAAAAACCACACCCTTGATTGGTTTATTAAGGAGACCTTATGTCTGTTTCGGGTGTGAAAAAGAGAAGCAGCCGAAGAGCGAAGGAAGCTCGATTAGCCTGGATATTGATTTCACCCACAGCCCTGATCGTTTTCGCTTTGGTAATTTTTCCAGCCATATTTAGCATCTGGGTGAGCTTTCATGATGTGGGTTTGCATAATCTCAATGATGTCTTCCACACGCCTTTTGTTGGTTTTGAGAATTATAAAAAAGTAATTGATGACTATGCATTTAAGTTTCAAGGTTGGAACAATTGGGGCGCTGCAGTTACCACTGTAGTATATTCATTTGCCTCCACGACTATGGCAATTTTAATTGGTTTAATTGCCTCTTTAGTACTTAATAGACCTTTCAAGGGGCGGGGTGTTTTCAGGGCAATTTTCCTGTTTCCATATGTTGCGCCGATTGTGAGTATTGCTTTTGTTTGGCGTTGGATTTTAGATCCGAGACCTTCTGGCGTTGTCAACGATATACTGCTCAATCTTAGTTTGATTGATTCTCCAAAAGCGTATCTGGCGACACGCGGTCTGTCTTTAATTATCGTTATTCTGCTTGACGCATGGCGGTATTTCCCATTTTGCATGTTGATGATTTTAGCTCGTTTACAGGCAATTGACGCCACCCTTTATGAGGCAGCTAAGGTTGATGGCGCTAATGCCATTCAACAGTTTATTAATATCACGCTACCTGAGCTTCGATATGTTCTGGGTGCCACATTTTTATTGCGTTTGATGTGGACGTTTAACAAATTTGACGACATATTTTTATATACAGGCGGTGGTTTTGGGACGAAAGTTTTGCCGGTGCTGACCTATGAATTTAGCTTTCGGTTATATGACTTCGGTCGAGGGGCAGCAACAGCCATGATACTGTTATTGATATTAGTGATGTTTATGCTTGTTTACGTAAAAATTGTTATGCAAAAGGTTGAGGATTAGCCATGACAAACGAAAAAAAGAATTTGATTGGCCATTTGGCAGCCTGGATCAATTGGAAGCGTTTTTTATTCTCTGTTGTATTAATTTTTTTCTTGACCAGTATTATCTTTCCTTTTTATTGGATGGTCAGTTCGTCATTTAAAACTCGAGCGGAGATTGGAGGGCGTGAACCTGTTTATGTTCCGGGAGGATTGAAACTGGACGCCTATCGAGAGCTTTTTGACCCCAATCATCCAAGTTACCAGAATTTTGGCAGGAATATCCTCAATACATTAAAGGTATCTATACCGACAGCGATCATCGCGGTTGTTTTAGCTGTTTTGGGTTCTTATGCAATTGCAAGATTTCATTTTAAAGGCAAGAATTTTTTACTTAACAGTATTTTGATGGTGTATTTGTTCCCTGGTGTACTGTTGATCATACCCTTGTTCGCCATGCTCAGTCAGATTGGCGAAAAATTAGGTTTTCCGATCCAGGACAACCTGGCTGTATTGGTTTTTACTTATCTGGCTCAGACGCTGCCGGTTGCCCTTTATATGTTAACCAACTATTTCCGCACGATTCCAGACGAGATTGAGCAAGCCGCCTTGATTGATGGCTGCAGTCGATTGGGTGTGATTTGGCGAGTTACTTTACCATTGTCTATTCCTGCATTGATTTCGGTTAGTATTTATACTTTTATGATTGCCTGGAATGAATTCTTATATGCGTTGATCTTCCTGAATGATCGTTTTATGTTTACGATGCCAATTAAAATTAACACAATATTCAATGATCCTACGCCAAGACCTAATGTTGTTATGGCAGCCTCCACGATTATGACAGTTCCCATCATTATTCTTTTTCTGGCATTGGAAAAGTATCTGGCAGAAGGCTTGACAGCTGGTGGTGTAAAAGGTTAAATAGGGCATTCTAAAAAAACGTTGTTTACGAATAGAAATCTATCCTGAGAATGAAATATGCTGGTTATCGTTGTTACGGTCAGACTTTTTCATCAGGAGGACGCTGTTGTGCATGCATCATTATCCTTTAGGTAAGCGTTGATGAAAAAAACAAAAACAATAGGAATTTTTCACTATCAAGTGGGTGAGACTGACGGCGTGTCTCTGGAGATTGAAAAATGGAAGACTGTCCTGGAAAGAATGGGACACCGTGTCTTTTTATGTGCAGGGCATCTGGGCAATCAGAGCGGCATATTACTCCCAGAACTCTATCATCATCAGCCAGAGATCGCGTCGCTGAGCCGTAATATTCTGAATGGTAATAATGATTTAAAGCCGCGCGCCATAAACAGGCTCCTATCTGTATATGTCCAATCCTTGAAGAAATCAATAAAACATATCGTGCTTGAAAACAAAATCGATCTGTTGTTGGTTAATAACGTGTGGAGTGTTGCATTGAATTTGCCAGCGGCTGTTGCTATGGAAGAGGTTCGGCGAGACCTTGACCTGCCGGCTATCGCGCATCATCATGATTTCTATTGGGAGCGTACAGCTAAAACCATCCCCACTTCATCCGCGATCACGGAAATTATTGATCAATATTTTCCTCCAAGAGATTCAAAGATAAAGCATGTGGTTATTAACAGCATAACGGAATCAAAATTACTTGGGAGTAAAGGAATCAATGCTGACATTATCCCTAATGTGTTTGATTTTTCAGGGCAAGAATGGGTCCTTGATGATTATAATCGAGACTTGCGGCGGGCTGTCGGTTTAAACGACAATGACATTTGTGTACTCCAAGCCACTCGAATAATCCCACGAAAAGGAATTGAGCTGGCTATTGAGCTTGTCAGTGCGTTGAATGAATCTCAACACCGTGAGGCATTAAAAAAGCTAGGCCTGTATAATGGGCAAGTGTTTAATCAAGATAACAAAATTGTGCTTGTGTTAGCTGGTTATGACCGGGATGATCCTACAGGCGTCTATCTTCAGAATTTAAAAGAGAAGGCAAAGTTTTTAGGGGTAGATATGCGTCATATAAAGGAGATAATTGGACCAGTAA
>Ga0307431_1001185_pt1 | contig 15420 bp, 14 predicted proteins | sample SalMarWE160170MG_FD_202155 | JGI IMG/M metagenome (GOLD analysis project Ga0307431, IMG submission 202155) | Salt marsh sediment microbial communities from the Plum Island Ecosystem LTER, Massachusetts, United States - WE1603-170 | ecosystem: Environmental > Aquatic > Marine > Intertidal zone >...
AATATACATTTGAAAGGATGTTGACGCAAGCAGCCTTTCTTTGCCTAAGTAGCAGATCAGTCAGTCCGTGAGCTTCTTCCTCAGTGTCGGTGGTGATAAAGATGACCACATTGCTCGATTCCTTCATATCACCTCACCCCCTGCCCCCTCTCCTTCAAAGGAGAGAGGAAGCAAATAGCTAGGGGACATCCCTAGAACCCTGCCAGCGGGGGGACCCCTCTGGACTCCCCTTTGTTCCGAATATGTAGAGCTTATTCCGTTCTTCCTTAGCCGGTGGGACCTCTCCCTCCTCCTTGTCTTTGCCTCAAAAGTCCAGAAGGTCGGCTCAAGCCCCAGTTCATAGATTGACTGAATAAGGCAGCAAATATTATGACAAAGCACTTTACAAAGAACCTCATTGAGCTGAGCCACAGGTGTCTTGCCACGGACAAAGCCTCCGAACTTGCCCTTAATCATGGAGAAGGTTGTTTCTATATTAGACCTTTTGTGGTAATGCTGCAAGAAAGCATCTCGATTGAAGTTGTAGAAATGCCACATACGATTCCAGAGACCATCAAACTTATGATGATGGTCTCCCATGCCAGTAGAGTTAGACTTAAAGGGTATGAAAGCTGTGCCACCTTGGGCTTGAACCGCCCACAGATTCTTTCTATCGGAATAAGCCTTGCCGGCAGAAACTTCATTAATATTGAAGGTCTTGGCTATCTTGCTTACCAGAGTTGGAAGTTGGATATTGTCAGGCGATTCGTATGGGGTTGCCTCAACACTTGTAACAACATGAGTCTTTACACCGCACATCAGATGAGTATTAACCCATGTTTGCTTTGTGCGTTCCTTACCGTACTTGTGGTCAAACCAGCGAGCATAGGTCGTGGTAGCAAAGCCGGACGAATCAACGGCAAAATCAGTTTCAACTACTCTGAGAGGACTAGCACTCTGCTCAATCAGGCTTTTAAGCAAGGGGGTCAATTCAGGGTTTTCCACATATCGGAATGCACTGTTGTAGTGGGCAGCCTTAGAAATCAATCCCTTTTCTTGAGCCTCTTTCAGGTCGGAAGTAAACCTGCGTCCAGAAATGGTTGTGTAGGATTTGAATATCAATCCGAATACAACATCAGCCAATGGCAACCGAGGACGACCAAATTTATATACTGGCTGCTCTATACCGTTGCACAAGTCATGGAGCAGAGTAACAAATCGCTCCCGTTCGTGGGTTTGAGTTTCATTATAAGCTGTCCATTGCTGAGTATAGGTTACTTTTATAGACTGAGTGAGGGTATTGCTACCATCTGGTTTAGTCTCTCTCTGCATAATGTATTCTACTGCATGGATATGTTTGCACGGTTGGTGTCGAGACTCGAAATCCGAGCAAGTGCAGAACGGTTCGCCGTGGTCAAGGCTTACAATGTAATTTCCATTGCCAGACTGGGATGGTACTTTCCAGCCCAGCTTGTTCTTCGCAATCTTGCAAGTTTCTGCTATCAGCAATCCTCTTTCCTGTCTCGCATCCATTTCAATACTCCTTTTCATGTATCTACTTCTAGTATATACTATCGGGTGTTGACTTTTCAATACCCTTGGTATATAATTTTAGTAAATACTATTAGGAGATACTCGTGGGAGATACTAGTAAGGAAATTGGGGAAATACCAGCTATTAAATACAGATGCCGGTGTGGGCATGAGTGGTATCCTCGCAATCCAAACGAGCGACCACGAGTATGCCCACATTGCAAAAGCCCGAATTGGGACAAACCATATAAATTTCGTAGGGGAAAGTTAGCCTGATTTATTGTTAGAAGGGAAAAATGAAGAAGAGTAAAACCACCAAATATGCTGAATCTCGGTCTAGAACATATACAATAGAGGAGTAAGGGCGTGACTAAATATGATAACTTGGATGCCTATACTGAACTTGAACAGACGTTAGCCAAAGACCTACATCTGGCTTTGCAGAAGCGCGGTTTTATAGTAAGGCATAATGGGACACTAGAGAGACCAGCTAAGTCTGGCTTGCCAGATATTGAAATGTGGACTGTGGATTTACACATTAATGTTGAAGCAACTAAAACAGTGCGGTCGGGTGCGGACAGAGAGATGCTATCAGTAGCCGACCATTTAGCCACTTCAAAAAAGAGTTATCCGGCCAAGAAGTGTTTCGCTGTGTATGTGTCGCCGGAAACTCATTATAGAATGGTCAATGCAATCCGTGACCATAATGTTGCTAGGCAAGGACTAAGGGACGAGAGAATTATGCCCATGAGTTTTTCTAACTTCGAGATGTTCGTAACAAAGCTGGCCGACGCCCATAAAGATGAATATACGGCTGAGCAAATCGCCAAGTTGTTTGATAGATTCCTCGACTTCGTTGATGACGAAAGGGTTCTAAAGGTTCTATACGAAGAACTATTCAACACAGATGATGAACTGAGACAGACTTTGCAACAGAAGGAAATCGAGAAATGGCAGAAATTAGAATCCCAAATTATGAAAGACCTTGAGCAGATAGAAGAAGCCTTGCGCAGAGATGGAATAGCTCTGCATCTCAATGCCATCAAGCAGCTAATCTACTTAGTGTTCATAAAGTTGTACGAGGAAAGAAAAGAGGCTGAAGGCCACGGGAGAAATTGGTTTACAGTCAAATCTTTCTTGGATTTTCAGGAAGCCCAGGGTGAAAAGGAGACAAAGGGAGCGATTCATAAGTTATTTAAGCAGATTAAGGAGTTCAAAGAGTTTGAAGAAGTAGAGCTTCTAACAGAGCACGACCTTCTCGCTGAGAAATTGAACGATGATTTTGTGTTGGATGAAGTCATACGAAGGCTGGAGCGTTATCCTTTCCTAAAGGCTAAAGTAGACGGTCTTGGGGCAGTCTATGAAGTTTTAGGCCGTAGGTCAGGGAAGGATACGAAGGCCGGACAATTCTTTACACCCGCCAATGTTGTTGACTTCATGGTGCGTTTGGCTGAGTTAGATTCGACAGACATTGTACTCGACCCTGCGTGCGGGACAGGGAGATTTTTGATATGGGCTATGGATGATATGCAAAATAAGGTTTCCGGTCGCCATATCAAGGAGCAACAGGAGCGGATTGCCAGAACGCAACTTCTGGGAACAGATAATGACATTGATGTGGCCAAGCTTGCCAAGATGAATATGTATATTCATGGCGATGGTAAAGGGAACATATGGGACGATGACGGCTTACTACTGTATAAATCTAGAAATCTCGATGGCAAAATTGATGTAGTATTAACAAATCCTCCTCTTGGCGATTTGGGATACAGAAGGCCCTATTTCGATGACGAGTTCTACAGAAGAATGTTTGTTATTCCCAGAAAGGAAAACGCTTCAAGTGATTACCAAGAAGATGTCAATGTAACTGGCAATCAAATGAAAGGTGGAGCGCAGTTCCTTAATGCTATTTGTCACTATTTGAAAACAGTGCGTGACCCCTCGCTTCTTCCCGAATGGAGAGGCGGGAAAATGCTCATCATCTTGGACGAAGCCATATTGAATACTGATGACTATGCCCGCGTCAGAAGATTCATTCGAGACCAATTCTACATCAAGGCTGTCATTTCACTTACAACTGATACCTTCGTTCCCGTATCCCGAACAACAACTAAAACATCTATACTTTACGCTATTAAGAAGGATGACCCGACTGCAAAGCAACAAGAACCTATCTTTTACGCTCATGTTGAGAAGGTGGGTATCGATACACGAAGAAGAATATGTGCAAATGACCTATTCAATGGAACGGGGCAAAACATATTGTTGGAGTTCGTGGACTTTAAGGGGAGAGCCCTAGCCTCGTATGATGGGCTACATTTCAATAGAAAGAAATTCAGTTTCCAAGCGGGGTATTAAATAAGTGCCTAAGTCTTTGTCTCTTTACTATTATAGGTTTCCAGACGAGATTTCCGATAGGTTTAGCTATGGAGAAAATCACCCCGAGAGGGAAAAGTTCTACAAAGTCTTGGTAGATGCCGCAAAAAAAGGGAACCATGACTTACACAAGGTCAGAGAGATTGTACAATTTGTGGAGGAGAGAGTTAGACCGAACAAGGAATGTCCAGATGAGGCAATCACGTACTTAGGGCTTGAGGACATCAAGCCACATTCTGGGAAGGCGACATTTCGGGTGCGCTTCGGGAAAGACATTCTGAGTATGTCGAAGCGCCTTCACCGAGGCAATATCGTGTTTGCTCGCTTGCGTCCGTACTTAAACAAGGCACACTTAATTGAGGAAGTTGATGAGGCATTGGGGTCGGCAGAATTGTTCGTGGTGCAGCCGAGAGAGGAAGTAGTGATTCCGCAGTTCTTACTTAAATATCTCTTAAGCGAGTTTACACTGACTCAGACTAAGTGGATTCTTACAGGATCAAGCTACCCACGACTAGACGCTGAAGATTTCAAGAATATATGGGTGGTTCTGCCAGTAAATAAGGCAGAGCAAGCTGCAATTTTACACAGCCTAGAGTCACTGGAGCAGGAAGCTGAAGACAAAGAAGCTGAAGCCAATAGGTTAAATGAGGAATGTCATAACATCATATTAAAGCAGCTAGGGATTCAGATACCTCCTGAAGACACCACTAACTACTTCTTCAAAACAGGAGCGGAAACACATACATTGTGGTTCTCTATTTTCCCGACTGAGACAACCGACCGACTCCATTATTTATTCTTCCATCCACGCTATCATATTCTGAAAGCACTGCGTGAACATTACAGTACCGTTCCCCTCGCTGCAATCTGCCGAGAACCGATTGTTCGTGGCGAGCAACCAAACTATGATGAGTTAGGGGCTGTGACTGTTCTCAAAACCGCAGACCTGCGTGATGGTTATATTGATTATGACAATACCCTCAAAGTATCGGAGGATTTCTTTGTGGCACACCCTACTTCCCACATCCGCAAAAATGACATTCTTATCGCCTCTACTGGCTATGTCTCAATGGGCAAGGTAGATATCTATGACCGTGACGAGCCAGCGATGGTGGACGGACATATATCTATCGTGCGTGTTGATAAAGACTATGACCCCTTCTTCATTGCTTACTTTTTACGGTGCCACTTTGGGCGGTTGCAGTTTGAAAAGTGGTTTACAGGCTCATCAGGGCAGATTGAACTACAGCCTACAGACCTTGGTAAGTTTATTGTGCCTGATAGCAGCAAAACCGGTATTCCTCTAAATGAACAGAGACGCATTGCAAGCTTTGTCACTGAACAACTAAACAATTCTCGGAATTTGGAGCGACAAGCAAAAGTAAAATGGCAAGAGGCCAAAGAGAAATTTGTAGGAATGTTGGGTTTATCGGTATGGGGGGAGAGCAATGAGTTATAGATGCCCGATATGCCAATTGGGTAACTCACTGGCTTTTGAGGCAAATCACCGACTTTTAGGGCAAGTGGCACTTATGAGGCAAAGCCCTCCTCCTTGGAAAGGAGGGGGGAGAACTAGCGCTTTATAATTTCGAGGATTTTCTCTGCGGCAACCTGGGCAGCTATGGCGCACACTCTGGGGCAGCCTTCATCACCATGGCCACCGGCATCAAGGAAAGCCTGATAATCTTCTTCGTTTGTCATATCAAAAGACCTGTGATAAATACTGCGTTGAATATCCTTGCATAGGCTGCTTGTCAGGCTTTGATCAAATCCGAGCTGGCTATGTAGTTCCTCCCGGAACCTACCCCATACATCTATGGCATCCTTGATTGCCGCCCGATAGGTTGGTGTATCCTCCATGTTTTCTCTACCGATTACCAGCCCCAATGCCATGAGTGCGCCGAGCAGCGCACCGCAAGTCTCTCCTTGATAGCTAACTCCACCGCCGAATACAGTGGCTGATCTGAATGATTCCTTATTTCCAATACCGAATTCTTCCTGGAGGCTCAATAGAACAGCTTGTGAGCAACCACTGTACTTGTCGTATTCATGCGCCTTTCTTCTTACACTCTCTATCAGTTCCTTGTCTGGCAACATCTTATCACTCCTGTGCAGTGGGATTCCTAAGAAAGATTCCATATTGTCAAATACTAAACTCTAAGCACGAAATCCTAAACAATATATAAATTCAAAGGATCCAAAATCATTTTACTTCTACTATATATTTTATGGTGAAATAGCTTTAATCAACCCCCTAAATCCCCCAATCTTGGGGGACTTTTTAAATCTGGGGGACACCCCCAGACCCCCGGCAGGAAGTATCCTTCACCTCTTTTTCAGCGGTATCATATAACTAGCTCCCACAGAACCAGATGACCTGATGGGTTGCTCGATTACTTCAACATGTGCTGTTGGTCTTGGAAGGGTCTTCGTAAACGCTATTAATTCTTTGGCAAATGTAAAGGTTCGTTCTTCTAAATCATACCGTTTGGGATTTTTATCTTGTGTCATTTTGAATTTGTTTAGAGATTAGCATTTAGAGTTTCCTATAGCCCACTCGTAATTTATTGTGCCCTTATCTGTGAATCTTTCCCCTTTGTCCAGGTCGGAGATTTTCACCTCGCCCCACATTCCCAGCTTGTCGCCTTTTATTATCAAGACACCCTTTAACCCTTCGATGTTTTGGGCGAACTCTATCCCCTTGGGGATATCGCCTGCCTCCTGAATCATGTTGCCGATAGCGGTGGCTGCGGCGTCGGCCAGTGCAGCAGAGGAGGAGAGCACGATAACGGCATCGGCGCTGCCATAGCTCATAGAATGCCCCACCGTTCCAGAGGAGGTGCAAATCCCCAGTGGTGTTTCCTCGGGCTCGACCTCCAAGGCGATCTTACCGGTAAATGGAGAATCACCGGCGTAAACCCCGACAGTGCTCTTGTTCAGGGTTTTCATAAAGATGTCGCCGCCGTTTTCCACGATCACCTCTGGTGATAGTTTCATCAAGTCCCTGCCTACCCTCTCGGCGATCGCCCCAGCCACCGCGGCCATAGGACCGACTCCTACTCTTTGCGCTGCCTCCGCCATCTCCTTCACCATTGCCGGGGCATCTTTTACCACGGATAGCGGCTCCAGTGTAGTCAGGAAAGTAGGGTGATTGTAAATATAGTTCTCTAATGCGGTGCGGTATTTCAGGATAGCCCTTAGCGCTTGTTGTTCAAGGTTCCTTCGTGCCCTGAGGTACAGGTCGGTTTCCTTTACCGTCACCTTGAAAGATACCAGGCCCTCATCCTTGACCCAGTGGCGGTAGGTTCTGGGTTGATACACTAGAGGTGAACCTCCATCGCTCTCGGAGGGCAGGCCAGCACGCATAGTTCGCAGGCGGTGCATTTATCCTCGTGAAAGTTCACCATTCTGGTTTTGGGGTCGAGGGCTAGGGCGCCGGTGGGGCAAATTACCACACAGGCTCCACAGTGGGTGCATCTGGCATCGTTACGCATAATATTCTGACCCAGAGACTGAATCCTTACCCCCACGTCAGTCAGATACTGGATACCCCTATCGTAGTCTTTCCGGGCGCCGGAGAGTTCCAGGATCAGAAGCCCCTCCTCCTTCGGTGTCACTGAGGCCTTGAGGATATTAAGCACCAGGTTATAGTCCTTGACAAGCTTGTATATTATCGGATGCTCCACCAGACGAGGTGGGAAATGTAACACTATTCTCTTAGAAATTGCCATCACTACCTTCCTTCTACTCGGCCTTTTCCGATTATTTTCATTTCCCCAACGTCCGCCGGCCAGTGCCAGACAACATGCCTTTAGCCTCCCGCCGCCGGTGGGAAGAGTTGAACCACATCACCTTCCTTGAGCTCACCATGGATGTGGTCAGGAAGATTTCTAATATCACGTCCGTTGACCAGTAGAAGATAGTAAGGATTCACCTCCTTCGTTTTGGGGTCGATTACTGGAGGCTGAATCCTGTCCTCATATCTATTATGTAACTCAGCTAGCACACTTTTTACCTTAGCGTTTTGTATTTCCAAATCTACTTCACGCTTACCAATCACATTCCTTAGACTTAGGAACACCTGTATTTTAACCCTAACCACGAACCTACCTCGGTGTTGCCAAATAGTATTATCATATTCTAAGGATTCTAGAAAGACTTTGGGGATTCCAGCAGTCCGGGCTACTATTGACCATGGAAGGTTACTGAAAGTGCGAAAAATTTATTCATTTTCTTGAGCTTCCTCTATCGGGCGCTCTTTTAGGGGCTTGAAGGTTATTCCTGCCTCAACCCCAGGAAGTGGCGCCACAGGCTCAGTGAGGAGGAACTCCCCTTTCGTAATCCACTCTTTTAGCGTGTTGGCGATCTCCACTGCTCTGGGATAGCTTGACAGCGACGCGGTAGGCACCTCCTTTTCCTGAATCACTATCTTCCCGCTCCTGAGTTCGCCATAGCTCACTTCCCCCAATATTTCCGAGCCCCTTCCAGGGTAAGCCTCGCTGTAGTCCACGATAGCGGCGAAGATCTCCTCGTCTTTCACCATAGTGTAGCGAAGCATCTCCTCGGACAAGATGGGTATAGGGACACCGATGCCCACGGTTAGGGTGGCGCCGTAGCCCAGCATGCTGGTTCCCATCAGCCACCGTGGGTTCATCTGCTTCAGGTCGCCGATTACCGCCAGCGTTCCCGCCCCTCTCCGCGGCACCCCGTTTCCGGAGCGCAGCACATCGGGGTTATGCTGAGTACCGTGCCATGATACATAGCCAATACCACCCCCCAAAAATATCCTCGTCCCGATGCCAATGGTCTTGTAATAAGGATCGTTAAGCAGAGGTGATAACTGCCCCGCTGTGGAGTAATTGGCATTACCCATGTTTGGCTTGAGCACCCCCATGTAGGTATAAATAGTATTATCCGATAGATTAACCGCTACATTATAGTTCTGGTATGCGTTTCTCATGTTAAACAGCACCGCTTCATTTATGTCTTTCAGGTTAATCCAGGTTTGCAACCTTTTCCTCGGGTAGCAATCAGTGCCGTAGGCGGTTACCTCCAGCCTTACATCTCTACCTGTTACCAGTTCCTCGATGACATGCCCGCCGCCATAATTGAACGGTCCGGGATGAACCCTGTTTCTGGGGTCATCATCTGGGATCGCAGTAGCACCGAGGAATATATCCACTGCGGCGATTCCAGTATAGACGGGGACGTCATTTAGGTAGGCTCTTCCGCCACCTATTTTAATCCTCGGTTTGGAGTGACCTAGGTTGAAAAAGGCGCCAGAGCCGCACATAGGGCTGAAGGTGCCTGTGGTTACAACATCCACCTCCTGGGCTGCCTTTGCCACGCCCTTTTTCTCAGCCAGGTCGATGACCTCCTCGGCGGTCACTACCACAGCCTGGCCCTTACCAATCTTTTCGTTGATTTCTGCGATGGTTTTTGCCAATTTCTCCTCCGGCAATCCTAATTATTACCCGTGTGCCATATCCTGATGTTTAGCGCTTTTACCTTTTTTCTTAGTCGCGCTCCTTGGAGAATCAGTAACCTTAAGTATTTTTTCAATCCTCTGCAGGCGCTCGGTTAACTGCTCCTCATTCTGTAATACATGCCCGATTGCTTCCTTGACCGGGTCTGGGAGCTTGCCGTGTTCCAAAGCCAATGTTGGCTTCCCTGCTTCCGCAACTCGTCCAGGAACACCCACTACCACCGACTCAGGGGGCACGGACTGCACCACGACCGAGCCGGCACCTATTCTGGTGCCATCACCGATAGTGATGGCGCCAAGCACTGTCGCTCCTGCTCCAATAACCACATTACTCCCAATAGTTGGGTGGCGTTTCCTCTTCTCGTGCGTTGTTCCCCCTAATACCACTCCCTGATACATTAGTACATCGTCACCGATCTCCGTTGTCTCTCCGATGACCACACCCATGCCATGGTCGATAAAGAATCTCCTGCCGATGGTAGCTCCTGGGTGGATCTCGATACCGGTGGAGAAACGGCTGATGTGGGAGATCATGCGACCTGCGAGCCGGAGCTTATGCCGCCAGAAAAAGTGGGCGATACGATGAAGCCACAGCGCATGTAATCCTGGATAGCAGAACAATACCTCCAGGGTGTTTCTTGCCGCTGGGTCTTTATCAAAAACCGTTCTCAGGTCATCTCTGAATATCCTAAATGGATTAGCCAACTTCGTTACCCCCAAGAAGCCCGGTGCTCAGGTAGCGCTCGCCGCTATCAGGTATAATCACTACGATAAGCTTGTTTTTATTTTCCGCTCTTTTCGCCATCTCTATTGCTGCCCAGGTCGCCGCTCCTGCGGAGATGCCCGCCAGTATTCCTTCCTCAGTAGCCAACCTGCGCGCCATCAAAGCTGCATCCTCATCGGCAACCCGAATGACTTCATCGATTAGACCCATGTCGAGCACCTCTGGAATAAATCCAGCGCCGATGCCCTGGATTTGATGTGCCCCAGCTTTCCCACCGGAGAGAACTGGCGAGCTAGCTGGTTCCACAGCGATAGCTTGGAAGGTGGCCTTTTCCCCCTTGATCGCCTTGGCGATCCCGGTGATTGTTCCTCCCGTGCCCACACCGGCAACCACCATATCTACTTTCCCCTCTGTGTCTCTCCAGATCTCTTCAGCGGTACTCTCTTTGTGAGCCTTCGGATTGGCCGGGTTCTTAAACTGCTGAGGCATGAAGGAATTAGATGTAGCCCTGACCAGTCTCTCTGCCTCCCTCACCGCCCCTATCATGCCCTCCGACCCCGGGGTCAGGACTACCTCGGCTCCAAGGGCTTTGAGTAGCCTCCTTCTCTCCACTGACATCGTGTCGGGCATGGTGAGGACCAATCGATAGCCCTTCGCCGCGCATACAAATGCCAGCCCGATCCCGGTATTGCCGCTAGTAGGCTCTATGATAACAGTGCCCTCTTTGAGCACACCAGCCTCTTCAGCCGCTCTAATCATGGCGACGCCGATTCTATCCTTGATGCTGGCGCAGGGGTTGAGAAACTCAAGTTTCGCCACTACATCGGCATCTAGCCCTTGACTTATTCTATTCAGCCTGACAAGGGGAGTATTTCCTACGACTTCGGTGATATCCTTAGCTATCCCGTGCATCTACGTCCAATTGAGAGCAGTTTATTCATTTTAGCCAAGATGCTATGGAATAGCAACTTCGCTAAGGTCCGCACCATCTGTAGCGGCGTTACCAATCGACTGGTACGCTTGTTGCGTTGATAGGCGATCTGCCTGCGGCCGTGAGGGCAGGCAGAAGATAGGATAGGCACACGGACGTGATAGGGCTCTTTTTCATCCTTTCTAGACGTGCGAAATCCAGGAAGCTTACCCCTCAGGTCGGCAATCCAGTTGCATGGGACTTGTTCTCTGGACTGGAGCACGGATAGTGGCTCGATTAAGCCTATTCGCTTAGTTCAGCATCGTTACATCCAGGCATAATGACCTGCGATTCTGTCAGCTTCTCAGGTCTTTTCGGCGACCAAAAACAGGCATTACGGCGGAAGCCAGTTTAGCCCGCAGTGTGGTAATGTGATGGTGGAGGTAAGAGAGACGGTAAGCACACCAAAAAAGGTTCTTGGGTCTAGTCCCACCTCTTACCTTGAATAACCGAAATGGTTGCCTTGACCCAAAAGGGCAAGGTAGGAGATCGAAAGGAGGAAATGAAATGGAATGGCAGGTAATAGTAGCGCTGGTGGTAGCAATACCCATCATCCTCTTCCCAGTGGCTTTCTTGTGGTACCTGAACGTTAGTGGCATGTATCGGGTCATGCGGGTGACACACGCACGGCAGGAGAGGCGGGCGGAGGCGATCGTTCAAGGCACGGCCATCGTGGGCACGGCTGCGAAATAGGAACAGCAATTGACTGAAACGACCAGCGGCAAAAGGGTGGCCTAAAGGGGGGTCTTAATGGCCCCCCTTCTCTTTAACTCGATGTTGTGCACAAGCTCCCCTCTTCTTACCCTTTGCTTGGACATTAAAGAACCACTCCAGTACGAGAATCGTTACAAGAGGCCGTTACCATTATATTCGCGTTTTCCCCCCATTTAAAAGCAAAGGCAACCCACTCTCCATCATACCTATCCAGTGAGAATTTCTTCTCATACGTTTTAATTGAAATGTTGGGCTTTTACAGATATAAGAACTGACGACATTTTGGCTACTGGCAAAGTTATAGTCAGCGTAGCAACTCTACTTCCTTGATTACATATCTGGTGGTTAGCGCAAGACGTGAAATCAGGGATAACGCTGGAGAAAAACTAGGGGTTGTCAGCCCCTCCACCAAAGCATGTCGAGCAAATGCAGGGGTATTCCTATCCCGTCACACCACTCCTTTAAGCGTTGCTCAATGGCATGATACTGACTTGAAGTCAGGCTCTTCGGTTTCTCTTTTATTATGCCGAACTCCACCAACTTGTCTAAGATGTAGGTGTCTATGATTGCGTACCCCTCAATGCCTATTGAATATAGGAAGTGGCTTGCTTGCTTGTCGCCGACACCTTTCAACCCTTGAACCAAAGCGCGGAGTGCGTTTTGCGTCAATCCACGCTCTTTTGACGAACTCATAAAAGAGTAGGGATCAGGTTGCCTAAACACCTCCTTTGGTTCAATCCCATCTGGTCTTAACACTACTTTACCTCGCTGTACTGAGTCGACGATCCACCACACGAAAGGAAAGGTCTCTCGGTTTTCAACTATCCACTTTGCCCTAGCCTTGTGATCCACCTTACCTCCCGTTCCTTGAACATGAGACAGGACTTGCTCCACGTTGCCATGGTAAAGCACCCGGCTTGCTTGCATCGTGTCGACCACTCTCACAACTTTTCCCCATTTCGTCCTCGAACTAAGTATACATTTCACGAGCAACGCAAAAGCCTGATTCCGAGTCCTGGGACGTTTACTACATTGCCATTTGGCTTCGAGTTCACATTTCCGACTCAGGTATTGCGCAGTGAGTAGGCCTATCTTATCTGATTGCATTTTGAAACAATCCCTTCGCTTCGAAATTGTACTGTCGCATTCACCCGGGATTTCCCATTTTAACTCACTATGAGGCGATATTTATCTCTCATCGCTCCTGTCACCAGGAGTATATAAGCCATTGTATATGGTTGTCAAAACCGTCGGCTATTAATGCCACGCTGTTGAAGAGAAGCCCTACACCCAGTTTAAGGGCTGATAGCAAAACATTGACAACCACCGAGATTTTGGAAGCCGTTTCCGCGCTGGAAATGAGGGTTCTTACCTTGGAAGCTATCTTTTCTATGCCTTGGTTAGTCCTGCTGGTTTCTTCGATTCCTCGCTCTGTCAGGTGGTAGGCTCCCTGTTCATCTACCGCGACAAGACCCAGCTCCGAAAGTCGGTTGAGGTCATAGTCTACTTCTTGTAGGAACGCGCTGTGCGTTGGAGTCCCTTCCTTTGGCAAGCGAATGCCAAAGTGGGCACCAATGCGAACGAACCTCTCGAGAACCTGGTTTTTAGTCAGGGGGCTTTTAAGCAGGTTTAAGATTATAAAAGACCCATACTCGAGCCTGTGCAGTTCCCCTCTTCATACCCTTTGCTTGGACATTAAGGAACCACTCCATTATGAGAATCGTTACAAGAGGCCGTAACCATTATCTTCGCGTTTTTGCCCCGTTCAAGTTCTTGATGCTACCGCTATTAATGCCACCTAGATAATTGCTCCCCTCTTCCTCAGGATGGATTGCAGTTCTGAGGTATCGACCTCGGCAACATTCCCATCCTTTTGTAAAGCGAGGACGGCAGCTATTCCGGCGGCCTCGCCCATGGCCATGCAAGGTCCAGATACCCTGGCTGAGGCCTGGGCTTCGTACGAGGCTGAAAGGCAGCGCCCTGCCACGACTAGATTCGCAACTTCCTTGGGAAGAAGGCAGCGAAAAGGAATTTCATAGTATTCTCCTGGCTTGAGAAACTCCAGGACTGTCGATTTTCCCTCGGCGTGCAGCTCTATGGGCCAGGCGCAGCGGCAGACGGCATCGTCGAAGTGGGCCGCACCAAGTACATCGTCTCTGCTGAGGACGTATTTCCCCACCAATCGGCGCGTGGAGCGAACACCGACCTGGGTTGGCGTATCGACGATAAAAGCTTCGGAGAAGCCCGGCACCTTAGCCTTGAGAAACTCCGCCAGGAGAAGCGCCTGTCTCCTCCCCTCCACCTCGGCGTAGGTCAGCTCCTCTGGGTCGGCGCAGTTGACCGGCCGGCCATCGATAGCGATCCTCCCCATGGCTACGATAACCTGTCCGGGTTGCATGGTGGGGATGAAAGCGCCACCACACCTGGGAAGGTCGTAGTCACCGCTGGTGATGGCGTCCTCTATCAGTTGTTGGAGTTTGGAAAAGCCGGCGGCGAAGGCCTCGGCAACGTTCACGTTCCCCATGTAGAAGTTCATCGAGGGGAACTGCACCGGGCTGCCTTCTATCTCGGCGCCAGCCTGGTAGGCGAGATCACCATCTCCGCTGGCGTCTATGAATACCTTTCCAGAGAGTTTCCCTGTCCCAGCCTTATTTAGAAACGAGATGTCGCTGATCTTGCTGCCCTTCATCCGGCACCCGCACAGTTGCGTGTGCAGCAACAGCTTCAGGGTTTTTGCTTTTTCAACCCACTCATCGAAGAGGTTCTTCAATCCATACGGCGAGTGGGGCAGTACCGCAGTATGTTCCCAGGGAATGGGGCCCAAGGCTAACCCCCGCGATTTGAGCGTCTCGGCGCAATCCTGGGCGATGCCTCCCACCAGGTAATCGATGCTATCCCCCTTTTTCAGGTAGAGTCCACCCAGGGTGCCGACGAGGGAGGCGGTGAGACTGCCTCCGAGGAACCCATAGCGCTCCAGCAGCGCCACCCGTGCTCCTCTCTCCGAAGCTGCTCGTGCCGCCGCTACCCCGGTGGGTCCGCCTCCAACTACGATTACATCAGCGTCCATGGTTGTCCCCCGCGTAAATTAACATCTTTAGCCGCGATTTCTCATTTCAACTTTTGATAAAGACGTCCCAACTCATTGCCCGCGCCAGCGGTGATTCTATGGCTGTTGAGCGTGGCTGTCAAGCGCGTGGGCTTGATATTTGCCGCAGAAGTTGCTAGAGTTGCACGAACCACGGCGATGGAGGCTGAGCCGTCCGTCGAGGAAAGGATGGATGCGACCCCATCTCCGCAGTTGGGATGTAGAATCATGGAACACAGAGAAGGCAGGTTCAAGGGACTCAAGAGTCTCAGCCTCTACTACCAGTGCTGGCTGCCGGACGGAGAGCCCAAGGCGGTATTACTGGTCGTGCCCGGCCTTGCCGAGCACAGCGGACGCTATACAAACGTGGTCGAATACTTTGTGCCCAAAGGCTACGCCGTCTATGGGCTGGACCACCGCGGACATGGCAAGTCGGAGGGCTTGCGATGCCACGTCGAGCGCTTCTCCGACTACGTTGATGACCTCAAGACCTTCTTCGACGTAATTCGCGGCGAGTACGGTGATAGCAAGGTCTGCCTGGTTGGACACAGTAGG
>Ga0307431_1001187_pt1 | contig 15409 bp, 22 predicted proteins | sample SalMarWE160170MG_FD_202155 | JGI IMG/M metagenome (GOLD analysis project Ga0307431, IMG submission 202155) | Salt marsh sediment microbial communities from the Plum Island Ecosystem LTER, Massachusetts, United States - WE1603-170 | ecosystem: Environmental > Aquatic > Marine > Intertidal zone >...
AAAGAGTTATCCGATAAAAACCGACATCCAAGAAATTATATTGAGGAGCTTGAGCTAGATTTACCATAATTTTTAACCTCGGACGACACACTATACTGTCCCAGTTGAATATAAAATATGGACACAAAAAATAAGACCACTAAAGAAGATATTGTCGAGATTATTCATAAAAAAAGCAACGACGTTGCTGAACATTTCGATAGTTTTTTCTCGAAAGAAGTTGAATTACTCGCTGAAGATATTGCAATTTCATTTAATTCACTACATGAGATTATAGATAGGGAAGAAGAGAATCAAGTCTCCGATGCTGACCATCAAAGTGCTCTTCTTTTTTGGACAGCTCTCAACAGTCTAATTGCTTCAATTGAATTATTGAGACGGGGATATTTCAAAGAGCCCGCTACTTTATCAAGGCATATATTAGAAATAATTGGTACAGCTTATGATATACATTTACATCCAGAAAAATTAAGTTTATTTAGATCTGGAAAGTATAGATCCACGAAAGGTGTCGGTGTGGTAAAGGGTTTGTCTCCAGCTATTGGTAGCATGTATGGTCATTTAAGTGAGATGTTTGGTCATGTTAATAGGTTACATCTTTTGCCACAGGGCTCCTATGAGCCCAAAAGAGCGGCGCTTTGGATTGGGGGTGGTTTTAGCGAAAAAAATACAATGGGGTGTGTTCTAATATTAAGTATTTTGACTACAACCTTAGATGTGGCGAATGCAGTAATGGAATTTATATTTTATGAAGAAATTAAAGAACATCGTTTTTGGACAAAACTCAAAGATAATGAATATAGACATTTTCCTATCGCAAGAATTCGTGAAAGGGCTTTAGCGCTAGCAGAGAAACTTGAAAAAGGACTTCTAAGATACCCACATTCTGAATCTTGAATCGAATGATTGTGGAACACCCTACTGTTCCTTTTGGTACACTCCCTTTCTGTGTCCCATTTGTCCCATTTTCCGAATAAAAGCCCTGACCGAGGCGGGTCAGTGGGACACCCTGAAAAGCCCCGAATTACCCCCTAAAATCTCGGTTCAAGACCGAGGATGCCAGCCACCTTGAGCGCGGTTCGAGAGACCGAGTCGCCTCACATTTTGAAAACGGTTCGAGAAATCTAAAGCCATACCCGTCTAGGACATCGAACTTTGTTCGGGGCCGAGTTCCCGCAATTAATCGCCAATCAGGCGGTTTTTTGGTAGAATAAAATTAGTAGAATAAAAAAGGTCGAAGGATTTAAAAATTAAATTTTAACAAAATAAAAATATGAATCATGTAGATATAAACCAAAGAATAAGAGAGATAAAACCAGGAAAAGTTATTTTCCGCATAATTATTGGAGTGTTTGTCCTAACATTTATCCTTGGCGCTTTTGGAACCATAGGAGCGGGTGAACGAGGAGTGCTCCTTCAGTTTGGAGCAGTCCAGGATAAAGTGTTTGATGAGGGGCTCTATTTTAAAATACCCTTTATTCAGAAAGTAGTAAAAATGGATGTAAAAATTCAAAAAGATGAAATCCCAGCAAGTGCTTCTTCTAAAGACCTACAGGTGGTAACTTCCAAAATTGCTTTGAATTATCACTTGGATCCAGGATCAGTAAATAAAATTTGGCAGGAGGTTGGGAAAAACTACAACACTCGTATTATTGCTCCTTCCATTCAGGAAGGTGTCAAAGCGGTAACGGCGAAGTTTACAGCTGAAGAATTAATCACAAAGAGGGAAGAAGTGAAAGAACAAATTAAATCAAATCTTACTGACAGATTGTTTGAACGTAACATTATGGTTGATGAGTTCAACATTATTGATTTTGAGTTTTCGCCAGCGTTTAACGAAGCCATTGAGGCTAAGGTTAAAGCCGAACAGTTGAAACTGAAGGCTGATAGGGATTTGGAAAGAATAAAAATTGAGAAAGAACAAATGATAGCAGCTGCTCAAGGAAAAGCAGAAGCTATCAGAATTGAGGCTCAGGCATTAAAGCAGAATCCCCAAGTGGTAGAGCTTCGCTGGATAGAGAAATGGAACGGAGAGGTCCCAACTTACTGGGGAGAAGCCAGTCCCTTTATCGGGATAAACAGGGAATAATGACCAGACTAAACTCGGTTCAGAAAATCGCCAATCAGGCGATTTTTTGGTAGAATGAGAAATATGAAGATTTTAGCATTTCTACACGGAACAACGATAATGCACAAGGGTGGAATAGGGCACAGAAGAGAAGATATAGCTAAACAAGTTACTGAGAATGAGGAATCTGTTCTTGATTTTGCTTCTTATGTTCCCATTGGTAATGCGGTTGAAAAGTTAAAGGGCTGGAAAATGAAGGGCGTAGAAATAATTTATTTAAGCTCTCACGAAAATTCTGATGATGTTGAAAAAGATAAATTAGTTTTTGAAAAATATAATTTTCCAAAAGGACAAATTTTTTACCGCCAAAATGGAGAATCTTATAAAAATATTGCTGAAAAAATTATCCCTAATGTGTTAATTGAAGATGACTGTGAAAGTATTGGTGGAGAAAAAGAAATGACAATTACTTTCGTTAGGCCAGAAATTAAACAAAAAATAAAATCAATTGTAGTAAAAGAATTTGAGGGAATTGACCATTTGCCCGATGACCCTCAAAAACTAATGAGTTTGTAAAGTTAAACAGGTTCTAACATCGTCCCATAGCCCCAGCATATTAGAATTTATCACTCCTGTTAATTTGTATGGGTATTATACTCCACCTTTTAAAAGGGGTGGTTTTTTAGTATAATAGAGTAAAGGTTGATAATTAATAAAAATATAAAAGATATGAAAGAACATGTTAATAAGGGCGGGTCAGCTGTTTATGGTTTAGGGATAATTGGTGCGGCTGTCTATTTTATCGGTAACGCCACAACATTCTACATGGGAGTTATCGGATTTTTAAAAGCCTTGGTTTGGCCGGCCTTTTTGGTTTACCAAGCCTTTCAATTTTTAGGCAGATAATAAGTATAATACTAAAAAAGCCCCGACCGAGACCCGTCGGTGGAATACGGCCAAAATCGCCGAAATTACCCTTAAAACCGTGGTACTGGACCGAGTGCCAGTAAAATAAATTCGCCATAGAGATGGTTTTTTGGTAGAATAAAAAGGAAAGGTCGTAAATAATAAACTCTGAAAATATATGAAAAAAACAACTATTTTCTTATTGATCTCATTTTTAATTAGTTTAATATTTGTTACTGTAGCAATTGCTCAGAATACCGAAAAAGGAAACCAAAACCAAAGTCAGGATGAAATTCAACAGATAGAACAGGAACGAATACAGGAAAAAGATCAAAATCAAAATCAAGATGATTTGATAATTGCTCCTAAAGGAGAACAGGTAAGGGCTAGAACGACTAACGAATTAAGAACAATAATTCAGGAAAAACAACAGGAAATGAATCAAGAGGTTCAGTCGTTTGGGGAAAAACAGCAAAAAGTTTATCAGAACCAAAATGAAGTAAGGCTAGCGGTTCATTCTTTGCTTACGATGGAAGATTTAGTTGGTGGAATTGGTCCGCAAGTTTCTCAAATTGCCAAAGATTTTGACAATTCTGTTCAAGCGACAATACAGGCAGAAGAAAGAATCCAAAACAGAAACATGATTGTAAGATTTTTTGCAGGTGGGGATCAGGAAACTGCAGGAGAAATTGAAAGAGAAGTTAACCAAAACAAACTAAGGGTTCAGCAGCTTAAGCAGTTGAGAGAAGAATGTGACTGTGATGAAGAGATTAAGAATATGTTTCAAGAACAAATTCAGAATATGGAGCAGGAACAAAATAGACTACAGCAATTAGCAGAAAAAGAAAAACAGGTTAAAGGTATTTGGGGATGGATTAAAGGCTTATTTGGCCGATAAATAGAAAAAATAGCTCCTGAAAGTGAAAAGGGAACGATTTGGAAATATTAGATAAACCGACACCAGCCTTAAATACAGACTGTCCATTCTGTAATTGGGCAGAGAATAAACTGTCTCATTTGTCTCATTAAACAGGTTCTAACATCGTCCAAGCCCCGCAGCCATCAATTTTGAACTCAAAATCAGCTACCCATCGTGGACGGTTAGAACTTTTGGTCGCCAGTTTGGCGATTTTTTACTTGCCCTGAATTTTTTGAAGGGGTAGAATAGAGTAATATGAAGACAAAAGATTTAATCATCTCCAGAAAAGACCTTAAAAAAAACAAGATTGATATTGGGGGACGGGATTTATTTATTGCTTTTAATGAGCCGGCATTTAAGTTTTCCAGAAAAGGTCTTCCTGAAGCTGACCTTGATTCAAAGTTAAACGCCCGCTTAGTAAGCTATTTTCTTCCGGCAGTTGAAGTTTCAAGAAAGCAATCAAGAAGATCTCGAATGTTTGTAACCAGCGGCCTTAACATGGCTTTAAAATGGAACGCCAAGAGTGAAAAGCAAAGAAAGATTATGATGATTGATAACTATCTAAAAATTGATTTTCTACGAAACTTTTTTGAAGAATTTTTTCCTGATGATTTTTCAATAATTGAATACATTGTTGCCCAAGACCCAATAAAGATATCAGATAGTAAGTTGATTTCCCTTTGGAAAATACTTGAACGTCGCTATCCGGCCCAAATTAACGAACTAAAATATTCACTGGCAAAATTTAAGAGACCGAAACTTCTTGGAAGCAAGCCACTTTCGGCGGAAGCGAAGGAATTCCTTAGCTCCCAAAATGAAGAGCTTATTGGTTCCTTTAAATATGCTATCTCACATCTTTTTGTAATGGCCGATATAAATTTTGAAGGAAATTATATCCATAACCCAGTAGGATATTGCACTATTGGGGGCCCAACAGAAAAAGTTTTTAATGAAATTCGCGAACTCGCTTTTGAGTTATTACAAAACATTGCAGAAATCGTATTTGAACGGGAAGTAATTTATATGAATAATTTAAGACTTATCATAAAAAGTGAAAATCAAGTTCCGCCTCCCTACAACGGATACTTCGAGTCTTATGGGCATGACAAAATGAGACTGGCAGAAGTTACTTACGAGAATAAAGAAACGCTTGATATTTACAACAAGTACGGAAAATTAAAGCCAGATATGGATTATATTTATAAAAATTTTGTACCACAAAAAGAATATGAAAAATTTTGGAATAAGTACAGGAAAAGATATTTCGACCTCAAAAAACGTTATCGAGAGGCATATTTTTTGGCAGAAGACTTCTAATCAAACAGGTTCTAATGTCGTCTACGCCCCGCAGCAAATTAAGTTAAAAAGGTCACAACTATAATAAAAAATAAAAGATAAGAAAAAAATGGGCATAGGATGGGCAAACAAAAAACGGCGTGATAGAAAGTTAAAAAAAAGAAATAGAAGAAGGGGCCAATCAAAAAAAGGTAAAAGATAAAAAAATTGAGAAAATCCTACCAGATAGGTTAAACATTGCTTATTAAAGCGGACACCCAAAAAGTCGCCAAGAAGGCGGTTTTTTGGTAGAATAAGACATATGAAGCTTTGGGAAAAAGGATACAAATTAAATAAACTCATAGAAGATTTTACGGTTGGTGGGGATTATATTTTAGACCAAAAGTTGGTTGAATATGATTGTATTGCTTCGAAAGCACACGCCAAGATGCTTGGTAAGATTGGTGTATTAAAAAAAGAAGAAGTCAAAAAGCTTGTTAAGGAGCTAAACAACATTGTTAAACTAAACGAAAAAGGTAGATTTAAAATTTCGAAAGAGCAAGAAGATTGTCATACTGCTATCGAGAATTATTTAATAAAAAAGTTGGGTGATTTAGGCAAAAAAATACATACTGGAAGGTCAAGAAATGACCAAGTATTAACAGCTTTAAGGCTATATTACAAAAAAGAACTAACTGATTGCAGGGAGTTGGTTAATGAGCTAATCAAAACAATTGCAAAATTTCTAAAACAATACGGAAAGGTCAAATTACCTGGTTATACTCATACAAGAAAAGCAATGCCTTCGTCTATCAAAATGTGGGGAAGTTCGTTCATTGATTCAATGAAGGATAATTTAGAGTTAATTGACTTGGCTTTACAGCTCGTAGACCAATCACCATTAGGGACTGGAGCGGGTTATGGAATACCTCTGAAAATTGATAGGAAATATACTGCGAGAATCCTTAAGTTTGGAAAGATTCAGAGGAACACTATCTACACACAAAATAGCAGAGGAAAATTTGAGTCAACGATACTACACGCATTGGGCCAAATAATGTTTGATTTGAATAAAGTAGCTACTGATTTAATTATATTTAGCATTCCAGAATTAGGTTATTTTGAACTGCCTAAAGAGCTTTGCACGGGTAGTTCTATTATGCCTCACAAGAAAAACCCAGATGTTTTAGAGTTGTTAAGAGCTAAATACCATATTATTTTAACTTACGAGTTTCAAGTGAAGAATATTATTAGTAATCTTCCGTCAGGGTATAACCGCGATTTCCAACTTACAAAAGAACCAACAATGAAAGGGCTAGAAATAGCTGAAGAAAGCTTATCTATTACAAATCTTATATTTAGAAATTTAAAGGTTAACAAAGAAAATTGTGATAAAGCTTTAACAAAAGACGTCTGTGCAACAGAGAAAGTCTATAAATTAGTTAAAAAGGGAGTTCCATTTAGAGAGGCCTATAGAATTATCTCTAAAGAACACTAAAACAGGGTTGAGTCTATATATTTTTTATGGCTTTTGTTAAAAAAGATACCACAATCAAGGAATATCAGAATTTTATTAAAGAAGTCTATGGGCTGTCTAATGAGAGATATTTTAGCTTGGAGGACATGGTGATTAATGTAGAACGTTTCATAATGAGGGGGCTTAAGGGCATTAGAAAGGGAAATAAAGAGAAAATCAAAATTAATTTATTAATTGCTAATAGTTGGTTTACATCTGTAATGAACCAACTCCATATAGATTTAGAAAATGAAGCTTGGAAAAGATTTCCTTATTTGTGTTCTTACTGCGCCTCCTGCCCATGTTCGTGCAAGGAAAAGAGGGTAGAAAGCAGGCAAAAAGTGTTGGTGGATGAAAAGAAACGGCCGAAAACGCTTGAAGAATTTCAAAATATGTTTAAGGAAATATACCCGCCCCAAAAACGAAGTCTGGAGCATGCTGGCGTCCACTTGGCTGAGGAATTGGGTGAATTTTCAGAAGTAATCCTAGTTTACCGCGGAGAACGCAGAGAAGAGGATTTTGAGGAGATTAAATTAGAAGCTGCTGATTTATTCTCTTGTTTTATGGGTGTTTTTAATGTCCTGGGGATTAATGTGGCAAAAGAACTTTCTGTTATGTTTTCTAATAATTGTCATGTATGTAAAAACGCCCCTTGTACCTGCAGCTTTACAGATATCACTAGATTTAAATCCTAAAACTCAAAACAGGTTCTGAAAGGAGAGAATCGCCAAGGGGGCGATTTTTTGCTATGATAAAACCGGCTTATGAATGAGCAAACAAAGCAAAAGCCCAGAGTGGGGTTTGGAGTTATGATTTTAAAGGAGGGGAAAGTTCTCTTGGGCCATCGCCACCAAGATCCAGAAAAAGCCTCAAGTCTTTTACATGGGGAAGGAACCTGGACAATGCCAGGGGGTAAACTCAATTTTCAAGAAAAATTAAAAGAAGGGGCTATTCGGGAAGTTTTTGAAGAAACCGGAATTAAGGTAAGAAATCTTAAAATAATTAGTCTTTCAAATGATATTGTTTCCGATGCCCATTTTGTGACGATTGGTTTTTGGGCTGAAGAATTTGAAGGAGAAGTTAAGGTAATGGAACCAGATGAGATTACTGAATGGAAATGGTTTAATTTAAATGATTTGCCCTCGCCCTTATATTTTCCCAGCGAGAAAATTATTAAAAATTATTTAGCTAAAGAAATTTACCAGGATGAATAAGTTATGAAACAGGCCACTTTGTGTTTTTTAATTAGGGAAAATCGAGGAAATAGGGAATTACTTTTGGCGATGAAGAAAAGGGGATTTGGCCAAGGGAAGTGGAACGGAATTGGAGGAAAATTAGATTTTAACAAAAGAGACAAAAATATTTTTGATACAGCCACTCGGGAGATGAAAGAAGAAATTGGAGTTAAAATCAAAGATATGGAAAGGGTAGCTATTTTAAATTTTCATTATCCTTATCTTACGAATAGTGAAAAAGAATGGCCAGTTCATGTATTTCTGGTAAAAGATTGGGAAGGAGAACCAAAAGAATCTGAGGAAATGAAACCAAAATGGTTCAAGATTAAGAAAATTCCTTTTAATAAAATGTGGCCAGACGATAAATTCTGGCTGCCAAAGATTTTAAAAGGCGAAAAATTAAAAGCAGAATTTAGTTTTAAGTCTGGCGAGTTAATTGATTCATACGAAATTAAAACTATATGACTCAGGAAAAATTTGAGGAAATTGTAAAGGACGGGATAAAAGCTATCCCAGAAAGATTTTTGGAAAAGTTAGATAATGTCGATATCGTAATTGAAGATGAACCAACCCCTTATCAATTAAGTAAACTAAGGGTTCGAAAAAGTTCAATTATTTTTGGATTATATGAAGGTGTGCCTCAAACTAAAAGAGGGCCTTATGGCCAGGTTTTACCTGATAAAATAACCATTTTTAAAAAGCCAATCGAAAGAATGGCCCGCACCGAAGAAGAAATCAAAGAAATGGTCAAAAATACGGTCTGGCACGAAATCGCCCATCACTTTGGCATGGACGAAAAAAGAGTTAGAGAGGCAGAAATTAGAAGAAAAAAATCTTAATTACTCAATTCTTCTTGCGTATTCTCCGGTTTGAGTGTTTATCTCAATTATGTCTCCTTCTTCAATAAATAAGGGGGTATTTATTTTTGCTCCCGTTTCTAAAGTAACAGTTTTTGTTCCGGGCTCAGCCCGACCGCCTTTTACTCCCGGAGGAGCCTCGATTACTTTTAAATTGATTTTTACTGGTAAAGAAATATTAATTACTTTATTTTTGAAAATTATTCCTTCGATAATTTGATTTGGCTTTAAAAATTTTCCTTGCTCGCCAATTTGCTCTGTAGTTAAATCGAATCTTTTTGCTGGATTTTCTTTTTCAGAGAAAAAGAATTTATCTTGATGCTGGTACAAATATTTTGCTTCTATTTTTGAAACTTCAGCTTCTTCAAAAACGTCTGAAGGACGGATGGTTTTAGAAATTAAATTGCTGGTAATTAAATTTTTCAATTTTACCTGTAAAACTGAATGGCCTCTCCCTTTGAAAAGATGAGAGGCCTCAATTATTTCGTAGGGTTCACTATCCAAAATAATTTTTACTCCTTTTTTGAGTTCACTATAGGAGAGCATAGTTTACTTGAAGATGGTTCCAATAAAATCTGAATAACCCCTTAAAAATTCTTCAGCCCCTATCTCTTTTTTTCCTTCTAGTTGTAACTTTTCAATAACTAAAAAATCTCCTCCTTTTCCTAAAAAACCTTTTCTACATTGGACCCCAATTTCATTTTGAGGAACGACTAAGGTTTTACCAATGGGATAGGCAATCCCCCCAATTGATTTGAAAACCCTGGCCTTCAAAATCTTTATTCTTACCATTGTCCCATCTCTTTTCTGCCAAAAAGTAAAACTTCCCGGCCAATAACTAAAAGCTCGGACCTCATACTCCAGGTGCTGGGCAGTTTTTTTCCAATTAATTCTACCATCCTCCCGAGTCAAAATTTTAGTATAAGTAGCCTGGGCGTCATCTTGAGGATAAGGTTTAATCATCTCCTGCATCCATTTGGGGATAGTTTCCATTAAAAGACCTGCCCCAAGATTAGCTAATTTGAGATGAAGAGTAGTTGAGGTTTCTTCCGCCTCAATTTCCAGCGTTCTTTGGTTAAGAATTGGACCATGGTCCACTTTCTCATTCATCAAGACTATAGTTACTCCAGTTTTTTTATCCCCATTTAAAATGGCATATTGGATAGGAGAGGGGCCTCGATATTTTGGAAGCAGGGAAGGGTGAACATTCAAACAGCCTCTTTTGGGAATATCTAAAATTTCCTTTGGTAAAATTTGACCGTAGGCAGCTACAATAATTAGGTCGGGTTTAGAATTTTGAATTTCGGATTTAGAATCTAGAATTTTATTTGGTTGTAAAATCGGGATTTTATATTTTTGAGCTAAAAGTTTTACTGGTGGGGGAGTGAGAATTTGTTTTCGGCCCACTGGTTTATCAGGAGCAGTAATGACTAAAATCGGCTTGTATCTATTTTCAACAAGTTTTTCTAAAATAATCGCCCCAAATTCGGGCGTCCCCAAAAAAATAATTTTCATTTTGCTATTCGCCATTCGATTTCCTCTTCTTTACCGGCAAACTCTAACCAGCTGCCAGCTTTATCGATTACATACCATTTTCTTTTGGCCTCTGACCAAACCATAGGGTCATCTTGATAATAAGGTTTCTTAACCACTTCTTTTGGCTTCAATCTATCTAACTCCAGCCATTTTTTAAATACGGTTTCAATGGCATAATCTAAATTTCGCGATTTCGCCCACTCCGCTACCTTGTCAATTGCTGCTTTGGCTTTTTTTACTGAACCGGCTAATTCTAAAAGTTGTTTTGCTGGCCTGGTAAATCTTGAATAAATAATTTTTTTCTTTTTAGCATCCTCTTTAATCTGCTCTAAAGCCAACCCCTTACTATAGAAGTAATGATTAACAATTTCCTGAATAGTAGTTTCTTCTTGAATTTGTTTTTCAGTTTTTTTTCTTTTTTTAACTTTTGGTTTTTGCTTCATATTTTATTTAAAATTTCTTGAAAAAAATTTTTAGCGAGTTCTAACTCTTTTTTCCCTTTTCCAGTAATCTGATAAATCCTTCGCCTCTCTTCCATTTCGCTTTTTACAAATCCCTCTTTTTCTAACCGATAAAGAACTCGGTAAGGAGTAATTTTACCTGGCTTAAATTTAAACTCTTTTTCCACTAAACCAGGAATCTTCCAGGCATAAACTTTCCTCTTCCTTAACAAAGAAAGAATATAAATCCACAAATTTTCTATCGTATTTGATTTTTGAAGATGCTCAATAGGTAACATAGTTTTACACTTGACAGACTATTTTACAACGGTAAAATAATTATAGATTGGGGTCGCGAAACAGATGTCATGTTTAATTTTACACTATGCTAAAAAAAATAAAAGTCGGCGTAATCGGAGTTGGTAATTGCTTTGCTGGACTAATTCAGGGAATTGAGTATTACAAAAAAAATAAAACCAAAAATATAATTGGGTTGATGCATCAAAAAATTGGTCCTTATAATTTTGATGATATCGAATTTAGCTCAGCTTTTGATGTCGGTAAAAATAAAGTGGGGAAGAGCTTAGATAGAGCGGTTTTCGCCAGTCCAAATTTGGTAAATTGGGTAAAATTACCCAAAAACAAAACGGTGATTAAAGAAGCACCGGTTTTAGATGGAATTGGAATATTTGTCGAAAATAAAATAAATCCAGTAAAAAATCCTACTCCAATAGAAAAGTTAGAAAAAGAAATTGAAAGAGAAATTAAAAGGACTAGGACCGAAGTTTTGGTTAATTATTTACCTGTCGGGAGCCAGAAAGCGACCGAATTTTGGGCAAATATCGCTCTAAAAACAAAATGCAGCTTTATAAATTGTATTCCGGTTTTTATTGCTTCTGACAGAGAATGGGGAAAGAAATTTGAAAAAGCCAGAATCCCAATTGTTGGCGACGATATAAAAAGCCAGATAGGAGCGACCATTGTTCATCGGGTTTTAGCTAAACTTTGCAGAAATCGGGGAGCAACAATCGATAGAACCTATCAAATAAATGTTGGTGGCAATACTGACTTTTTAAATATGAAAGAGCAAGAAAGATTAGAAAGTAAAAGAGTTAGCAAAACTGAAGCAGTAACCAGTCAATTGGATGAGAAAATAAATCCAAAAAATATTTATATTGGACCGAGTGACTTTATTCCATTTTTAGAGAATAAAAAATTGGCTTTTATCAGAATTGAAGGGAAAATGTTTGCCGATATTCCTTTTTCTCTTGAATTGCGTTTAGATGTGGATGATAAAGCTAACAGCGCCGGCATTGTTATCGACGCTATCAGGTTAGCAAAATTAGCTCAAGATAAAAAAATCGGCGGCCCTTTAATTGCCGCCTCAGCTTATTTGATGAAACATCCGCCCCAGCAATTTGCTGATGAGCGGGCAAGGGAAATGGTTGAGGAGTTTATTAGAGGTGAGAAAGAAAGATAGAATTATTGATATTTCTCAGCTGTGAATCTATAAATTAAAATTTTCTCTTCTGTTGGGTTAATTCCACCTTTTTGGCAGGCAATGGAAATTTGTTTTTCTATTGTATCTATTTCTTCTAAATCAGGGAGTAAAAGTCCAGATTTTGCTACAAAATGGCCATTAAAAACTACATCGGTGCCATTGGAAGAAGTGATAGGAGTGGTTTTAACTATTATACCAAATTTTTTCGGGTTTAAGTCTTTTACATTCTTTACTAATTCTGGTTCGCTTAAAATATAAACCGTATAAGAAAGACGAGGAAGTTCTTCTTTTTGAATTAGTCCGAAGCGATAATCCTCAGTGGCTGCCGCAATGGCATTGCCAATTATTTCTTCAGCAATATTTTCTTTAGTTGACAAATAGGTCCCAATGCATCCCCGCAATTCCTTATCCTTCATAATTGTCACAAAAGTCCCTGATTTCCTCTTTAAAAATTCTTCTGGCAAATCCTCTGGCAAAGAAGGAACTTTCCCTTCCTTAATATAATTTTCAATCGCCTGTTTGGCAAGTAAAACGTAAGGATTCATAGTTTATAAATTTTTTCCCAAGATTTTTTAGTATCTTCGTTAGATATTGTTTCTAATGAAATATGTCCTGTGTAGCCAATTTTATTTAATATCTGGAAAAATTTATTGAAATCCAGATCGCCTTTCCCTAAAGCTAAATGAGCATCTCCTTTCAGAGTTGCGTCGTGAAGATGAATATCCAAAATTGAATCTTTATATTTTTTTATAAATTTGGAAATTTTATCTAAATTTTCTCCGCTTTGAAATGCGTGGCCCACATCTAAGGTAAAATTTAGCCAGGGAAGTAATCTCTTTAATTGAGATAATTCCTTTAGAGAACCTGGATAATGATCTCGAACCCCACCGCTTTGAGGAGGAAGATTTTCAATCGTATAAACAACCTTCCCTTTATAATGTTTCTTAAGTTTTCTAAGATTTTGAACTAACTGTTTTACAACTATTTTTTTAGAAGCGAACTTAATTTTAGTTCCAGCATGAAAAGTGACTAATTTTGCTTTCAAAATTTCAGCAACCTTTAATGTCTGGAGATATCGTTTTATGGTAATTTCTCTAATTTCTTGATGAGGCGAGATTAAACTTAAATGAACAAAAGGGCCGTGAATAAGTATTTCATAATTTTTAAGTAAAGATTTCAAAAATTTTATCTCTGATAATTTTAAATTTTCTTCAATCCAAACCTCAACGTGATTAACATTTGGTAAGTAATTAATGAAATCAATTTGCCTTTTCCAATCATTTTTATCTTTAGAGACGATGTTTAGAAAAACTCCTTTGCTGTATTTTCTTGGCGAACCCGAAGCCAGAATCAATTTTACTTTTTCATTTTTGTTTTTCATATTTTAATATTTGCTTAATTCTTTCTGCTTCTTTTTCAACTACTCCACCTTCATATTCTGCACTGTGAGCGGGGACGCCTATGTAAATTGGTCTTTTTTGATCTAAGTGTAAATTAAAAATTAAATTTTCATTTTCGACTTTTAAATATAAATGAAACCTTGGATAGCCTTTTGGGGGTCTGATAAAAATCAACTCTGATTTTTTCTCATCTTTTCTTTGGAAATGATATCCAACTTTTCTCATTAAACTATAAATATTAGGGGCCCATCCTGAGCGAAACGAGGGATGGGAGGACGTGGTGGGCGGGTTGTAGTCTTTAAAAGGTTCCTTTAAAACAAATTTCATATTCTTAATATTTCTAAATCTTTGGCGGTTTTTATTGATTTTTTAAAATCGGCAATAGCAATGATTCTTTCGCGGGCATAGGCCGAGGAGGTGAAAATGGTTAGACATTGGTTATTGAACATAAATAGGGGAGAGGTTGGTTGATGAGAACGAATTAAAACTTTTTTCTTGAACCTCTCCATCATTTTTAAAAAATAATCTTGGCCAAATTGGGGTCGGCCAGTAAAAGGATCAGTGCCTAAATATTCTCCTTTTTCATTTAAAAAATCGCCCCAGGTAATTTGCCGCCATTTTTCACTTCCTAATTTAATTTTATTTATTTCTTCTAAATTTTTAACGTTGGGCAAAACCCCGTGTAAAGCAATAATATCTTTAGTAATTGCTGCTAAGGGAAATTTTTCTACAATTGAAATATATTTTTCATAATCTGCTTCTGATAAGCTTTCCCAAAAGTCAGCTGGAGAAAATTTTAAAATATGATGTCCTTCGTGATTGCCTTGCAATAAATAAATTTGATTTGGGTTTTTGACTTTTGCTTCCAACAAAAAATCTAAATTTTCTTTTGAATAAGGACCTCGGTCAACATAATCTCCAAGAAAAACAATTTTATTGCCTGGCTTTAAATAATCTTTGATGACTTTTTGGGAAGCTTCTAAATCCCCATGAGTATCGCCAACAAAAATAACTTTCTTCGCTTTTTTAATCTCAATTAATTTTTTATTTTCCATAGAACCAGTGCCACCATTCGGGTGGATAAGGCTTGAAGCCAGACTTTTTCATAGCCCCTTTTAGCAATCGGCGATTTTTCTTTACGTTTTTTTCTCGCCAATTTAAAGATTTCTTTTTCTCAAAATAATTTAAAGCAGCTTTTTCGGTTATGTCATCGAAATCAGTGCCCATCTCTAGCTCTTCACCACTTTCATTAACAATTGTTAAATCAAGAGCTCTGCCAGTAAAATGTCCTTTCAGGGTTACCTTTTTATTTGGAAGACCAGTAAAAACATTAAGGGCATCAAGAATTTTTTTAGAATCCCAATCGGGATGTAAACTTTCTAAGCGTTTTTTAAAACTCATCCTCATTAATCTTTGGGTATTTCTAGTTCGAAAACCATCCCAGATTTTAAAATTACAACCTTTTGGTAAATATTTTTTAGCTAAAAGAAGTTTTTTGGCGACTGAAGAACGAGCAAAACAGCTTTTCATTTTACTCCAGCCATAAAAATAATAACAAGGCTCAACCAGAAATCCGTATTCTGCTAAATTTACAAGTTTTAAAGTAAGTTTTTTAAATTTTCTTTTATAATTTTTCATTTGCAACCTTTAAATTTGCTACTAAATAGCCGACGCCAAAGGGGCCTTCGTATGATAAAATTTCTGGCTGCCAATCTAAACCAGCTGCTTCGAGTATTCCTAAAAGAAAACAAAATGG
>Ga0307431_1001191_pt1 | contig 15383 bp, 10 predicted proteins | sample SalMarWE160170MG_FD_202155 | JGI IMG/M metagenome (GOLD analysis project Ga0307431, IMG submission 202155) | Salt marsh sediment microbial communities from the Plum Island Ecosystem LTER, Massachusetts, United States - WE1603-170 | ecosystem: Environmental > Aquatic > Marine > Intertidal zone >...
CCCTTAGAGTAAAAAGGTGTTACAATTTTGGGCTTTTTAGCAGGAAATTTTTCAGCCAGAATTTTTAGCTCTTTTCTGTATAACAGAAACGCCTGGTAATTTTCTTCCCTGGCAATAGCTTCCTTGTCATTTCCTATATCGAAAGAAAAAGTCCAGCTGTCAGATTCAAGCTCGTATTTGCATATCTCATGTATTGATATTCTATGTGTTATATAATCGTATCTAATCTCATAAATACCCTTTAGTCTTTTCTTAGAACGGTCGGCAAGCTGAATAAAGCTAAAGACATAATGGAAGCTTTTGGCAACTTTTATTATTGTGTGTTCCAGGCTCCCGCCTTTTTTATTTACAATCATATTTGCCATATCATAGGGAAGGTCAAATACATCGGTTAGATGGATTGTGCTCTTACAGTGTCTTGTGCCACGGTTTGCAATCTCTACCAGTAGGCTCAGCATATTTCCGTCCCTTGCCTCCCCGCAGATAATATAGTCTCCATCTGAGCGCATAAGTTTTTTTGTAATGCCAGAAAGCTCCTCCCCGTCGCAGACAAGCTGCATTATGGGAGACTCTGGCATAAGCTCATGCAGGGGAATCTCAGCATTTGATTCAATTAAAACCCCTTCAAGGTCTTTATCTTCAAGAAGCTGAAATGTTGTAAGCATGGTAGTTTTTGCAGTCCTAACCGCCCCGCAGAAAAGAATATTAAAACCCACTTTAGCCAGGCTTTCAAGCATACCTATTGCCTCTTCTGGAATAGTACCCCTTCTTGCCTGCTCTTCTAAAGTGTAGCTAAACACAACGTATTTACGAAACACCATAATATCCTGGCCGGATTTGGTTAGAGTCCCTCCATAGATAGTAACCCTCTCTCCGGAGTGCATAAGAATTTCAATACTCGAGCTAGTCTGTGGTATCTCTGGGGTAAGAAGAAGCAGTGCTTTTTTGAGCGCACCGAACCTCTGTCTGGGTATTCTCTGCTCCTGCAGGACCATCTTACCATCAATAAGATAATATATTCTTTCCCCGATTATTTTTGCTGATGAGCTCTCGGGGATATCCATCCAGGCGCTTATTCCCGCAAGCCCCCATACTTCATGAAAAATACCGTCAACTAGGTTCTTATACCATCCGGGATAAGGTAGGTTAGTTTTAGTGTTATCCTCTAAATATTTTCTTATAATATCCTTAAAATAATTTACGTGGTCAGGTACCCCTATTATTGCTTTAGTCTGCCGTTCAAGTATTTTAGACTCCTGACCTTCGGCTAGTTTCCACTGCTCTTCAAAATGGGATTGAACAGACCGGCAGAGATTTGTAAAAAGCTCCCTTTCGCTTAAATTTTTCCTGCTTTTTTCTTTATCTACCTTTAAGCTACTCAGGTAACTATCAATATAAAATTCTTCTGAAATATTACCTTTTTTAGTTAACTCATTCATAATTAGACCTTTCCCAGGATCCTTTTTAAAAAACTACCCTTTTTTTCACCATTTTTACTTGTATCGGCTATTTCTACACCCAACGCGCTGCAAAGTGAAACCGCCAGCTGTTTTATGGAGCTACTGTAGAGCCCATCGCAATTTATAAGTGTCTTTTTTTCCTTTTCAGCTTCAAGGCTTAACGAGTAATCCAGAAGAGGTATAACTGAAGCCACCTGCATACAATATTTTTTAGCAAGCACTATTTCAGTATCAAGCTCGGGCAAATCCATATACTTATTTACTATAAGGAAAAAATCATCCGGGCTTATACCTAAATTAGAAAAAATCTGCTCCTGAAGCTTACTAAAATTTCTAAAATGCTTATCACTCTGTGTTGCAATCATATATTTTAGTTTAGATGAATTTAGCGCCCCTATACTCATACCGGAAACGGTACTTCCCCCGTTTATAATTGTTATATCAAAAGTTTTACCTGAGAGGTCTACAAGCTTTTCAATATGGCCCGGGTGGTAATGCCTGACCTTAGATATCTCCTTTTCCCCGGGTAGGATATATAGACTACCGCTCTTTACGCACGAGCCTTTAAGCTCCTCCGGTGATAGGATATTATTTATAAGCCTATCCTTTATACTGGACAGTCCGAAGTTACCAGAATCCATATCAAAATAATCGCTACCTTCCCTGCCGCTTAAATTTAATAAAACTATAGATTTTCCAGTAATATCAGGAATTACCTGGGCAATAGATGAGCTTATCATACCCACCCCCACCTCGGGACCGGAACCAAAAAAGTAAACCGCACTTCTTCTTTCATAAAGATCCTCAACAGAAAGAGAACATATTTTTTGGGATATCTGCGCGTCTGTTAAAAGAGGCGGAATTACTATTATCCCGTAGGAGGATAGGGTTTTATTTACGGTTGAATATGTATCCATATCCCCTGCAATATAGTAGTTACTCTTTACCTTTTTTAAAAACTTTGAAAAATTCTGGATATACTTGCTGTAGGAAATAGTTCTGCTATCTACTATTAAAATATCTGTCTTTTCAAGCTCTCTACTTTCAAAAGAAAGGCAGGTTTTAACACCAGAAAAAAAGCCGGTTTTTTCTAGTTCAGCCTTTAAGCTTCCAGAGCTTCCAATAATTAAAATATTTTTCACTTTCTTTAGCTTCCTTTTTATTAATTTGGGTTAGCCTTATATAAAAGAATAAATTTCCAGCTGCTTCCGGCAAGATTTTCAAGGTAGGACATATCTTCATAGCTTGTTATAATTTCAATACTTGAAATATTGGCGCTTGCATCATAGCGGTCTTCACCAACTGTATTTACAACTTCCCTGTTTCCCGAATCCTTTAGGTACGCGACTTCACTTTTAATAAGATCCCTTTCTTTTATAACTTTTGTGCTGCTCAGGCTATTAATAGGCCTTCCTTCCTCTCCTTTTTCACTTGTAATTTTGACCGGATAAAAATAAATGGTATCCCCCCTTCTTAAGGAACTTGGAAAGGTTATTATCCAATCTGTTGGGATGGTAAAAATATACTGATCCTCTTTTATAGTGTCTATACTCTCATCCTTAAAATAAGCCAGAGCAAGCTGGCTGTATTTTGGGATATAGTGGGCCGAATACTTTCCGGTAACCTCATCCTTATCGACTACAGCCCCTTCAATTAATTTATCGGGATTTACCTTTACCAGGTCAAGCATACCGGGTTCAATGGCAGTACCGGCTTCTACGCTCTGATTAAGTACAACTACTTCGGTGTAGAGAAACTTCTCCCTGCCACTTGTCTCCCAGAAATATATAATCGCCAGGGTAGCAAGCATTAAAATTACACCTAAAATTGAAAAAACTGCCCCGCTTTTAACTTTTCTTCTTATAAAATGTCCTTTCAAACTTTCTACCTCCCTACTGGTATTGTTAATTATCAAACCTTTGCAAACTTTTTTATAATGCCGGAAAATACCCTTTTTTTACTTTTTTTACCCTTATAAAAGCCACAGCTGAACTCTTCAGGAATAAAAAGAGTAGAGATACTTTTAAGCGGGCCCTGGAGTACATCGGAGACTTCGCTGGAGCTAAGCGCTATCTCATACTGGCAGTTAGCTTTGTATAAAAGAGCTAAATCAATTGCGGGTATAAACGCCAGGGGTTTTACTCCTAAAAAACTTAAAAACTCTTTCCTATCTATTCCGCTGTTCCACTTGTTTATAATAAAGTTTATTGGATACCCCTCGCCATTTAATTTTAGTAGCTCTGAAAGCTTGCCACCGGCAATCTTACAGCTTGTTGGAAACGGGTCTATAACAACAAAAACAATATCTACAACAGACAGTAGAGGTTTAACTGACTCATGAAAAATATTGTCCCCTATATCAATAAGAGTTATAGGGGTGGTACCGGATGCGTATATAAGCTTAAGCATCTTATCGTAGTCCCACTCTTTAATATTCTCTTTTCTATCATCTGAAACAATCCAGGAGATGCCTTCAAATACATACTCGGCTTTTCTTCTTATCCTGTTTCCGGATGAAATCTCATGCGGATATGAATAAAATTCACTACCGCTATCTTTTCCGTTTCCATCAAGCCTATCATCTATTCCCATCCAATTAAATATTGCAGGACTTCCTATGGGTGGCTCAATAACAGATGAGAGTATACCGAGGTTTGAAAGATATTTTGCGAGGTTTAAGGTAACTGTAGTTGAGCCTGCACACCTTGAAAGGCCGGATACAATAATTAGTTTCTTTTCTAGACTCGTGTATACTTTTTTCTCCACTACTTTAGTAGTGGGTTTTTCTATATATCTTACTTTAGAGGCTATATTTAAATCCTCTTCTATATTCTCTTCCTTACTATCATTATCATCTTCCGCTGGCTCCGGAACCATTTTACCAATAGTTGAAATCACCTCACTGTAGTCATCATCAAAATAAATAATATCTATTTTATTTTTTTTAAAAAATTTTACAGCCTCACCAAACCAGGGAAGTTTCTTATCAATTACAGCAAGCTGCCATTTTTTATAAAGTGATTTATTTTTTACCTCGTCAATATCATCTATAAACTCCTCAAAGCCAATATAGGGATGACCCTTAAAATGATTGGTTATCCTTGCGTAGCTTTCTTTTATATTTAAGCAGCAGATTATATATTCCAAATTCCCTCAACTTAAGTTAAATATTTTAAAAAAACTCTTTAGGCACATTTTATCTCCGGCAGATCCCTGACATTAGAAAGATCGCAGATTCTAGTTTGCTTTTCCCAGTACCTATACTGGACCTTATAGAGAAGGGATGGGTAAAAGGAACGCTGGTTTAAAATTAACCTTCTCTGGCACAGCCTCTTACATTCATCGGGAAGCATTAAGTTTCTCATGTAATAGTTCTGCGATTCGCTCTGCCTAGCGCTTTCGGAAAAGCTCCCTATATTTTTACTTACGCCCTGTATCTTAATAGTGGTATTTCCTAAGAATCTGCTGCAGTACTGTGCGGTAAAATCATCATTTATCCCCAGATACAGATGGGTATCGCACATCGATAGTATATCTTCCCAGCAGTCCTTATAGCGGTTTTTCATCTGCGGCAGGGACTGCCATATAAGCATGGGATAAATCCTGCGTGACCTCATTGTGCCAAGCATTACCTGAATGTTTGGAATCCTTCCTATATTTGCCATTTCTTCAAGTATAAGAAATGTTGGACTGTGCAGTGTGTTACCATACCCATAAGCCGTTTTATAAAGCTGGTTTAAAATTGTAGTTACTATCGAATTAATAATCGGAGAAAATGTCCTGTCCTTATCTGGCATAAGTATAAAAAGAGCAATTGGCCTTTCCTTTTTGGCCCCGATTTTTTTAATATCTATTGTTGTCGAGCCTGTTATATTTTTTATGCCCTTTATAGAAAATAGTTTAAGTTTAGTAGCAAGTCCAATAAGGATATTGGCCCTTACCTTATCTTCTGCCAGTAGAAAGTTATCCCAGAGCTGAAGAGGTGTTCCACCAATATTATAATCTTTAAAAAATTTTACTGCTTTTTTAGAATCCCTGACATCTTCAGAAGTAAGGACCTTTAGGACCTGCCCGAATGTCTGCTGGCCCTCCGGATATATCTCCTTTACAAAACCAATAAGCGCCCCTAAAAGTTGCCCTTCTGATTCTTCCCAAAAGGTATCACTGCTGTAAGACAGTATTGTTGAGTCAGCTACAGAACTTATATAGCCTTCAGCTATTTCCATAAGCTCTTTACCAGAGGATATATAATTTATGGGGTTAAGGCTGTCTCCATACTTTAGAGTTATAAAATCAAGCACATAAACGTCGTAGCCGCAGCCTGCCAAGTACTTATTAGTCAGGCAGTAAATCTCGCTTTTAGGATCGGTTATAATTATATCGCCCTTCTCATCCAAATCCTTATACATATACGGTATATGAAATATATTTGGAATGACAAAGCTTGTGGTCTTAAAGCTTCCAGGACTCCCAAGCACTAATGCCTGCATATTAAGGCTGCTTCCTATGGGGTGGTATGCCCCGGGCATTCCGATAAAATATTTTAAGTCCGCTGCGTTTGAGCCCAAAAACCATCCCAGGTTATCTTTAAAATAATGTTTTTTTACCTCCCTTAAAGTCTGAAATCTTGATGTTCCGTGACTCCCGTAGTCATCTTTCTGCGTATATTTTTTTTGCAGTTTTGAACCTGCTAGCCCAAAAAGCGAGTAGGCTAAAAATAGCCCTATAGCCCCCCAGCCCAAAATGTTAGTCGGGCTTACTTTGGTAAAAAAATCAGTATAAGTCTTTCCACTTGCGGCAGTTTTTATTATAAAGTTTTCCGGGACAAGCGATAGATTGGACCCGTAGTCTTCAAGAAACTGCCCTAAAACTGACAACAGTATGGGTAGAATTGTTAACATAATAAGTAGCATTAGAATAGACGTTATAATTCTAGTTCTAACTGCCATTATCTCTCTCTCCTTCTGTCTCCGGCCATTTGCCTTTCTTTTGACCTTGAAAGCTTTTCTTTTTTCTTTTCAACCCTTATTTTTTCTTTTTCAATATCCCTTGAGATTTTATTTGTTATACTTTCTATTCCCGGGGCAATCCTACTTAGCCCTATATTTACACTTTTTATTTCCGGTACCCTAAAATCAGCCTTTCTATATGGTAAACCTGGGTTTACTTTTATACGTTCTGTATCTTTTTCAAAAAACCTTATAATTTCTTCTTTTGTATAAGAATATCCCAGCTTTTTTCCACGGCAGTACTTTTTCTTTTCCGGGTGGAGGAAGCTAAGGTTTTTATTTTGTACTTTCATATCTATGTTAAAGTTTTCCTCCAGGTATTCTTTTAGCTCAACCAAGTTTTTAGAATTTTCTTTTGCCTCATCAATTGCCGAACGCAGCTGCTCTTTCCAGATGGGCATACCCTTTTCTGCCAGCTTGTATTCGGCCATTGAATAACTCCTTTCGGAATGAGGCTCTTTTATAATGGATAAATTTTCCCTACGGCAAATTCTGTTACTTTCCCGCTTGATTTCCCTTAAAGTTTCCTTATTTGAGACTAGCTTACGGCCGTCTTTAAAAGATACCGAATTTACCACAAGGTGATTATGTATATGGCCCTTATCGATATGAGTTACAATAAGTACCTCATGTCCTTTAAATTCTTTTTTTGCAAGCTCTTTACCAATCCTGTGGGCTTTTTCAGGATCCGTTTCCCCTGGCTTAAAACTCTGGATAATGTGGTGGTAGCTAATGCCGTCTGTTTTTCCGTACAGCTCTTTTGTGGTATTCATTTCATCTACAGCGTTTTGCGGGGAGCAGTCCTTTCCGCTTATTATGCGCTCATCAGTTTTTTCTTTATTTAGGACATAATTTATTATATTTTTTATCCTTCCTTTTGAAGGAATTATTTTTATAACTGCCATAAAACTATTTACCTGTTATATTTTTTTCATTACTACAGCAAGCTTACCCCATAATGTTTTTAGGTCCTCTTTTATACTTTCAAGATTATCCCCTACTACGGTTAAGGTCCCGCTATTTACTGAGCGGGTTATCTTATCCAAGCTGCTTCCTAGTCTTTTAAATTCAATAATCAAATCTCTTATTCCCGGTATAATTTTAATATCTTTACCAAGTGAGCATTTTCTAATGTAGTCACTTCGGCAAAAGTATGTTTTAGACACCTTATCTTTTAGGCGTATCAATTCTTTTTCATCCAACCATACTGTAACTGAATAATTTCTTTTTCTTGCCATTTTTTATATAGTGATTTTTTTTGAAACATCTTCATTCCTTTTTTCTATCTTTACTGCTTATTTTCTTAACTAACCTATTTCCATATTTCAATGTCTTCTTTTATATAAAACATATTAAATATAGCATAATGTTGACTAAACAACAATTAATACATGAAAATATTTCTCTTTTTTCAAGATGAGATAAGTTTTGTATATTTAGCGATATTCGTTGGACTTAAACTGTAGACTTCTAAAACTATAAAGTTGAAAAATCTTAATTTGATTAAATATTATCAATATAATGGAATTGATAAAATAAAACTTAAATTAATTACATAATAAAATTATCTGTATTTTCTTTATATAAATACTTTAGCTTAATAATTTCCTTAAAAACCTGGTTCGAAATTTAGTAACTTAGAGGAGCCAATCTTAATAAATTTATAAATAAACATATTTATTGATTTGTTAATAAATTATTTGTGGTTCGAATCCTCCCTCCCCAGCCACTACATATTTTAATATGAACCAATATTAGCAAGCTATGAAAATTTAACAGGATATGATTTTGACTTAAAGAATAAAAATTGTGATAATTTTTAAAGGAAAATCTGCTGGATGCAAGATTTCCATACAGTCTGGTAAGAATGTCTTTGAGGCTTTGGATAAAAATAAATATGAGTCTGTTTTGTTAGTATTAACGAGAATGGACTTTAGTACTTAAATTCAAAATTAAATAATGGATATTTTAAAGAAAAACATAGCTGTATTTGCTTCTCATAATGGAAGTAACTTACAGGCTCTTATAGATGCCGGCAAAGATAATAGATTATTTGCAGAAATTGTTTTGGTTGTAAGCAATAATGCAGATTCAGGTGCTATCAAGAGAGCAAAAAATAATAAAATACCATATTTGATAATAGACTATAAAAAGGTCTCCAGTAATAAACTTGGAGATAAAACTTTACTGGACTCACTATTGATATACAAAATAGATTTAATAATCCTAGCTGGGTTCGTAAAGAAGCTTGGAAGTGAAATTATTAAAGTGTTTAAGAATAGAATCATAAATACACATCCTGCATTACTTCCTAAATATGGTGGCCAAGGTATGTATGGAGATAACGTTTATAAGGCTGTGCTTGAAGCTGGGGATAAAGAAACTGGGGTTTCTATCCATATAGTCAATGAAGAATATGACAAGGGACCTGTATAGCCCAGACTAAATTATCTATCCATAATGAAGATACCATAGATAGTCTACGTGAACGAGTAAAGAAAAGGGAAAGAGATTTTTTGGTAGAAACTGTAAATAAAATTTGTAAAGTTTAAGTAGGATAGTAATTTACCATGTTTTTTTCAAATTAATCAATTCTCTTAAAAATTGATTCGAATTTTCACACCCTCGGGGAGCTAAATATCACTATTTAGTCAATAATTCTGACTCTAATTTTATTAAGTATAGCCAATCATAAAGAGTTAATAATAAGGTAAGTCTTATTTTAATAATTCTAACCAATTATCTGGAAAACCTAATAATTCTTTATTAACAATTGGATTATCATAAAATAAATTATTCAACTTTTTTGTAAAATTTAGCCACTCTTGATTATTACATATTAATTTTTTAAGAATAGAAATAGTGTCAAAAATTCTTCCAGTCGGTTTAAAAAGTTTCTTATCTCTACTACTAAATTTAGGAAATACTTTAAAAGTTTTATTATATAATCTACTATAATGAGCGCAAGCATTTCTTATATAGCTTAAATTATGTAACCAGCTTTGGATATATTGAAAAGGGATTTTATAGTATGTTTCACAAATCATTTTTTTATCTTCATTTCTCATATTTTTAAAAAGTTTCGATAAATTCCCGAAAGATAAAATTTCTACTACTACCCAAATTGGAAATTCGCCAGCATATTTTTTTATATGATGTTCTACAAATTCTTTATCTTTATTTTTGTTAATGTTTTCTTTGAGATATGACAAAAATTGATTATGAAATTCTTTGTCATTAAAATTTTTTGGATTCTTGTATCCGATTGGACCGTATTTATGTGCTAAGTGATAAGATATATGTGTTCTGAATGCAATCTCAATATTTTCTATTATGTCTAGCAATAACAATCTTAATCGCTTATCAAGTTTATAAATTGAATAGACATTTTCAAAGGTTATATTTGGTAAAAATAAACCGTCTTTAGTTTTTAAAGAAAGCGTATATCCACTTAGCCTGTAGTAATTTATCTCTTTTAAAATTATTAATGCTGAAGCTTCATCATTAATAATTAGACCACGACTTTTTAAGATTCCTAATTGTTCTTTGAACGTTTTTGAAGTTTTAATTGGTTTATAATTGTCTGTCATGAAATTTAAGAAAAAGATATAAACAAATAAAAAGTCTCACCCTGGTACGCATTGTTAAGAGGCGTGGTGAGATCTGTTACTCATATATTATTAAAATACTTAATCTTTGTCAAATATTAAATATTATTTATTTTTAATTCAGACATTAGAAATCTCAAAGGTAGTCAGTATAGGCCGGCTTACATCTGAAACAGGAAATTCTTCAATATATAATTCTGTAGCTTCTTTTAAGTTGGAAAGCGCTTCTTCGATGGTAAATCCCTGACTTACAGTACCTATTTCCGGACATTCTGCAACAAATATTTCTTCTTCTTTATGAATTATAACTGTAAAACTTTTGTGTCCATTTTTAACCTCTTTTTAGGAATTATATTTATAATATATAAATATTACAACTAAAAGATAATAAGAGCTTTATGTGTTAAACATTATTTATGAAGTATTTAAATACTGCTTTAAGGTTTAGATATAAAGGGTCAGAAGATATTTAAGGATTTATATTTTGAACTAAAAAGATAAAGATTAAGAAAGGGGTATGGGGAACTTTATAATATAAAGATTTATGATAGAGATATTAGTTCTGATGATATTAAAAACTATTTAGAATTTAAAGATGAAGAACCTCAAGTTATGGCTCATAAATATATTGAGGATATGACTAGGAAGTATGGGGATTATAAGAAAGTGTCCGTATACATAAAACATAAATAGGAATAAGTAGAATACCTCTTTTCATTTTCGTTTAAAACTGGTATAGTTTAATTATGAGTGAAGAATTACAAGCAAAACACTACCTTAAAAGTGGTCAAATTATTGGAAACTATGAATATTTTAATATAGGATCAACAACCTTGAATCAACTAGTTAAAGCTGGCTTTATACCAAATAAAGATTATAAGGAATATGGAATAAGGAAACCTGACGGATTGATTATAAAAAGGGGCGATAAAAAAAATCCAATTGTTATTGCTGTTTTAGAAGATAAACAAAAAGGAAAATTTAATAAAACAAAAGAAAAAAAGGAAGCAATTGAACAATGTAATGATATCTGCCAAGAACTAAATGCAAAAATTGGAATCATAACAGATAGCAATGAGTATATTTGGATTAATCCTCAACATATCAATAATAAGAACAACTATTTTGATAAAACTATTGGTAAGTTAAGAAGCTACAGTTTAATAACGTTAAATAGTGGAGATATACTTAGAGAATCTTTTCAAATAGATTCACCAACCAATGAAAGGAATGTAGAGAAATTAAGCATAAAAACTAAAGAATTCTATGAGTTGTTAGAAGGAATTGTTGAAAAAATAAGCGATAACAATTCAATCTTAACCGAGGGAAAAAAGATTGACCCACTCCCCCTTGCAAGGCGTGTTTGGCAAAATATTTGGATTGCAACTGGGAAGTCTCCTGAAAAATGCTTATACAATGTTGTTGAGCTATTTATATTTAAATTTCTTAGCGATTTAGGGATATTACAAGCGCCTCATGATTTTTATACAGTGTATCAACTTTACCAAAAGGACAGTACCAAGAGAGGTTCAGATAATGTTCTAACTTATTATACAAAAAACTCAAGGGAGGAAATAATAAAACTTTTCCCTGCAAGTAGTTTGGATAATACGTCTATCATAAACGGGACAATTTTTGTAAATGAACGTGGAGAACCAAATCTATCCCAGTCAATACTTTTTGTAAACTCACTTAAACAATTTAGAGAGTTTGAACTTGAATATGGAAAATTCAACAACATTAACAGAGATTTCAAGACAAAACTGTATGAAACATTTTTAAAGCAAACTGCTGGATCAAAGAAACTTGGTCAATTCTTTACTCCGAGAAAAGTTGTTCAAGCTATAATTAAAATTTCAGATATTGATAAATTGACAGATGGTCAAAGATTCTGTGATCCATTTTGTGGTGTAGGTGGTTTCGTACTTGAGCCACTAAATATTTACAAGAACAGATTTGAAGATTTTTCTCCTCATGGTTCTTTAATCAAGCCAAGCATTACTTACATTGGTTATGACAAAGGTTTTGAAAGTGATGAAGAGCGGACAATCATTTTAGCCAAGGCAAACATGCTTATTTATTTGGCAGAAACGATAAGCAAAAACAGAAACTTAACAGGAGTTTTTGCGAGAATATTCAATGAAACATTCAAGTTGTGGAAAACAAATTTGGGTACCTTAGGTCAAATTCCAGAAAGTGATAAGAATTTATTTGACCTAATAATTACAAATCCACCATATGTAACAAAAGGTAAAAGGACATTAACAAATGAGATCGAAAAAGATTTACAACTAAAGAACTTTTATAGTGTAAATGCAATTGGCATAGAGGGATTATGTTTGGAATGGATAGTCAAAAATTTGAAGAAAGGTGGGAAGGCTTTTATTGTTATTCCAGACGGTTTGCTCAATCGAAAAAATGACACAAAATTAAGGAAATTTATATTAGACGAGTGTTATCTTGATGCAATAATCTCTTTGCCCAGAAAAACTTTCTTTGCTACCTCAAAGAAAACGTACATATTAGCAATTTCAAAGAAAAAGACCTTAACAGAGAAACAACAATCACCAGTGTTTACATATCTTGTTACTAATATTGGAGAGACACTGGATACAAATAGATTCGAGATTGAAGAGAATGATTTAAGGGAAATGGTATCAATGTTTAACCAATTCAAAGGAATTAAACATGAGAAGGGCGTCAAGCAAATACTTGAGAAGCAATCTAAGAGATGCAAAATTCAGCCACTCAAGCTATTTCAGCCATCGGGAAGCTGGAAGATAGACAGATGGTGGACAAAGGAAGAAAAAGTTGAATTAGGTATTGAGGAAGAAGCAAAAGTGGTTAGTATTGAAAAACTGATAGAGTATATTGAGCAAACAAAGAACTATCTTCAAACTAATATTGGTGTACTAGAGAAAATAAAGGCTGATGGAGATAATTTGTTATCAAAAATTGTTTATAAAAAAGTTAAGTTAGACGAAATCATTGATTTTTCGGTTAAAACAAACACAAGCAAGTTCACAAAAAGTTTTGTAAACGATAATAAAGGCGATATCCCTGTTTATTCTGCTTCTCAAAAATCTGATGTTGTCAGCTATGGATATGTGGAAGATGGACTTCCCAATGTTAGGTATTTTAATGGTTGTATGACATGGAATATAGATGGTTCCATAGGGACAGTCTTTATTCGGGAAGGAAGGTTTAGCTTATCAGAAAAAGTTGTTCCTCTAGTACTGTTCAAACAGTATGAGTCTGTACTCGACAAAAAATATTTGAAATACTCTATACAAAAGGAGGCAAAAATAAAAGACTTTGGCTTTTCTGATAAAGCAAGCAAATATCAACTTAGAGAACTGTTAATTAAAATCCCAATAGGTAAAGACGGCAAATTTGATTTGGGTTTACAAAAATACTTGGCGGATAAATACGAGGTTTTAGAAATTAATAAGCAGGGGATATTAAACAAATTAGATCAAATGTCTAATTTTGAAGTTACCCTTGATACCAAATCATGAAAATAAAAGAATTTATTGAGGTTTGGTTTAATGCTAGAAAATCCTAGTAAAAGATAACATATTTGAACATTTTTAAATGGAAAATAAGAAAATGAGTAAAATACAAGACCTCTTTTAACTTGGTTGTAGGTATACATAAGACGAAAAAATCCTCTTGATCTTCTCTGAAATGTTATTAAATAAAAGGAGTTTAATAGAAAAATAAATAAAAATGATATAAAATTATTATAATGTTATTTATATATTCTAAATTAATATAAATTGTATAGATAATAAAAATATAATGGATAGTTCTTTTAATAAAAATACATTTTTTGAAAATTTAAAACTTTTTATTAATCGTAAAAGAGTAAATTCAGATAATTATTCATCAAAAACTTCAATAAAAGAAACAAAAAATATAAAAATTGATACTCAAAATATAAATCAAACAATAGTTTTAGCAGATTCTAAAAAAATAATAGAAGAAATAATAAAAAAAACAATGCCACAACTTAGAGAAATCGCAATAGAAGTTTATAATAACCATACTCAAGAATTCCAAGAACAACTTTTATCATTGATGTCTAATTTAACTCCTGAATCTCTTTTAAAGTTTAAGGAACCCGATACTCAATATATATTAGGTGAAGCTACTAAAATTAGCGGATTAAGAGAAGAAAAATATTTAAGAGATCTTTTAGCTAAATTATTAATCGAAAAAATTAAAAATAATGATAAATCTAAGGATAATTTCAAAAATCTTATATTTAATGAAGCTATAAAAACTATCGAAATTTTAACTCCTAATCAAATAAAAATAATTACCCTTTCTTTTCTTTTAAAAGAACCCTATTACACTGGTATTAAAAACCTTAACCAATATAAAGAATACTTGGATAATACTATGAAACCATTTATCGATATCGATATTAATAATTATGATTTTGAATATATTGATTATGCAGGCTTGGCTATACTTATTGATATCGCCACACATGATCATATCGGTTTAATTAGAAAAAAATGGCCACATTTATTTTTAACACCTATTACTTCTACAGAATTAGATACTTTTCCTTTTTTAAAGGATATAAATTCTCATACTGATTTATTAATTAAAAATAATAATAATGAATATTTTTATAATTTTCCGAACCTATATCCTGGAATATATACCGATAATTTTACTCAACTTAAATCTTTTTTAATTTCATTATATTCAATTGATGATGTTAACGCCGATAGAATAATAAATAATTTCAAATCTCATATTAATACTAATAATACTACTATCGAAAATGATTTATTAAATTTATCTGAAACTTCTAACAAAATAATTAATCTCTGCAAAAATACTCTCTTTAAAAATATAAGATTAACTACAGTTGGAAGACTTATTGCTTTTATGAATTATGAACAAGTTTCTGGAGATAAATTAAATTTTGATTTATTTCTTTTACACTAAGATTCTTAATTACTCTTAAATTACACATTTACTATATTATTCAAATAGAAAATAAAAAAGACTCTTATTATAAATGATTATGGTAATTAATGATTAGTTTAATATTCTTTATTTCACTCAAAAACTGGTTCGAAATTTCGCAACCCGGGCCAGCCATATTAAAAACTCCATCTAAATACCCTAATTTATTTTATTATGTTAATATGCGTGGTATATGCGAATTCCGGCTTATCCGGACACCAATTCCGGATTTATCCGGACACCTTGCGGATGTTAAAAATTCTACAGCAATAAACTCCTCATTTCAATGAATTTATAGATCTTAACCATTTAAATCCACT
>Ga0307431_1001194_pt1 | contig 15354 bp, 7 predicted proteins | sample SalMarWE160170MG_FD_202155 | JGI IMG/M metagenome (GOLD analysis project Ga0307431, IMG submission 202155) | Salt marsh sediment microbial communities from the Plum Island Ecosystem LTER, Massachusetts, United States - WE1603-170 | ecosystem: Environmental > Aquatic > Marine > Intertidal zone >...
AAAGGGATATCCTCTTATGCTGTATCGGGTTTGTGCAATATGCTTGCGATGATCCCGCTGCCCACGAGAAATATCGACATAACCGTAAAGACTGCCCGATAGCTCCCGGTTACATCGAAAAGGAATCCCGCCAGGTACGGTGCAAAGGCTGCGGTGAATATGCCTACTGCCATGGTGATCCCGATGAGCTCCCCTAATGAACCCATGCCGAAGAAGTCTCCGAGGATGCCCAGGTAGGCTGAAACCCTGCTTCCGTGGAAAAAACCATAGAAAAGGACGTAGCAGTAAAGCATCCAGGTTCCCTGCAAGACCAACAGCAACAGCGTGAATAGCCCCATCCCGACGTGCGAAAAGGCCAGTATCCTCTGCCAGCTGATTCTTGCCGAAAGGTGGCCGCCTATAATGCGGCCGGGGATCGAGAATCCTCCCATAAGTCCGATGGCTGCGGCTGAGGCGATTGAAGGGATGCCGATATCCGTCGCATAGGGCACCAGGTGGGCGGCGATGATTTGAAATGCGGCAGCCGCAATGCAATTACAGATGGTTATGCCGGCAAAAGAGAGAGACCTTAGGGCATCTCTTCTCTCTTGTCGCTGAACGCGGCCCCGGTTTAATGCTTCATTCGATCCGCCGGGAAGCGCACCGGTCTCTCCCGGGGCCTTCTTCACCACGAATGATGAGGCGGCCATGACAGCAAAAAAGATGATGCCGACCGTGAGATACGCATCCCTCCAGCCGCGGCCTGATACCAGATAGTCAGACAGGAGCGCAAAGATAAAGGCGCCGACGCCGACCCCTGAGATGGTTATTCCGAGTGCTAATCCTGCCCGCTCCCTGGCAAAGAACCAACGCTGCACGGTTGAGGTAGGCACCGACCAGTTTGCACCGCTGCCGAGGCCGCCGATGAAAAGCAATACACGGAGATGATGTACGGTATGAACTTGACTGCAGAGCGAAAACCCCAGGCCTGTCAGGATCGCGCTCACCAGAAGAATGGGACCGGGACTGTGCCGGTCAGAAAGCCTGCCTGTAACTACAACAGAGATGACATACCCTATTAGGAAGGCCGTGTACCCTGATGAAACCTGGGCACGGCTCCACTGGAGATCCTGAGCCATAGGCTTCAAGAAGACCCCAAAGGTCCACATGGTTCCGCCTTGCACGAGCAGCACGGCAAAGCAGGCTAGCATGGCGAACCAGCCGTAAAACACCCCGGTGTTGTTTTTTTCTCCAGGCATGATTCCTAGGGGGAGCGATACCGCTGGGCAATGGGGTATCTCCTGCCGTATCCGAAGGACTTGGTAGTCACCTTAAGGCCGGGAGGGGACTGGTGCCTCTTGTACTCGTTTCGATCAACCCGGGCGATGATATCCCCCACGATGGAGGGATCAAAGCCCATTGCAACAATCTCATCCGGGGCCTTGTTGTCCTCAATGTATGCCGTGAGGATCTCATCCAGGATCTCATAGGGGGGCAGATCATCCTGATCCCGCTGATCGGGTTTCAGCTCTGCTGAAGGGGGCTTTGTAATGATCCTTTCCGGGATAATTTCCCGGTCCCTGTTTATGAATCGAGCGATTCTGTATACCGCGGTCTTGGGCACGTCCGCGAGAACGGCAAGCCCGCCGTTCATGTCTCCGTACAGGGTGCAGTATCCCACTGCCAGCTCCGATTTGTTGCCCGTTGCCAGAAGCATATGCCCCAGCTTGTTGCTGATCGCCATGAGCATCGTTCCCCTGATCCTGGCCTGGAGGTTCTGGCCGGTGATCTCCGTTTCCACCCCGTCAAACAAGGGGGAGAGGTCCTTGAGGTATGTTTCGAATTCCATATCGATGGGCAGGGTAACCAGTTCAGCCCCTAGATTGGCTGCCAGGTCATTCGTGTCCTCGACGTTGTCTTTGCTGGTGTATCGAGAGGGCATGAACACCAGCAGCACATGGTCCGCCCCAAGGGCCTGAACCGCCACATACGCGGTAAGCGCCGAATCGATGCCGCCGCTCAACCCAACGATAGCCGTGGAAAATCCGCATTTTCGGATGTAGTCCCTGGTGCCCATTACCAGTGCATTGAGGATAGATTCTGCGTCCGACTGGGAGATGGGGTGAACCTCCCCTTCCTGACTCGTGGTGTCAAAGAGCACCATATCCTCTTCAAAATCGCGCGCCCTGGCAACCAGCTCGCCTTTGGCATTGTAGGCACAGCTGATGCCGTCAAAAAGAACGCTGTCATTGCCGCCGACCTGGTTTACATATACGAGGGGAATGCCGTACTTTTTTACAATCTTCTGAAATATATCCCGCTTAAACTCCCACTTGCCCGCATAGTACGGGGATGCCGCCACATTGATGAGGAGGTCGGTGCCATCGTTGACCATGCGTTCAACCGGATCGATAGGATAGCGCGGCTTCATGAAGAACTCCCTGTCGTTCCAGATGTCCTCACATACGGCGAGCCCGATCCGGTGATCTCTGTATGGGTATGATATGCATTCCGATCCGGGCTCGAAGTACCTGGTCTCATCGAATACATCATAGGTGGGAAGGAGCCTCTTGTGCGCCTTATGGAGAATACGGCCCCCCTCGAAAAGCACAGCGGAGTTGTAAAGGGGGTTTCCCGCCTTCCCTGCGTTTCTGTCCACATACCCGCATATCACGCCGATCCCCGTGACGGATTGTACCAGGTTTTGGAGGGATGCAAGGTTCGCTTCAATGAATTCGTTTTTTTCAAGAAGATCCCGCGGTGGGTAGCCCGAGATGGCGAGTTCCGGGAACACGATCAGATCGCAAGAAAGCTTCTTGGCCTTCTCGGCAGCAGTCCTCATCTTATCGGCATTGGATGAGAAATCCCCGATGATCGGGTTGAGTTGGGCAAGGGCGATTCTCATGGCGTGAATCCTATAGATCGAACGGCCACTCCCCGTCGAAGCAGTATAAGCATAGACTTTCTTTGGGCATCTTCAGGGCCGCAACAAAGTCCTCCAGGGAATTATATTTGACCGAATCGGCGCCGATCTTATCGGCAACCCAGGCCTCAAGGGCCGTAAGTTCCTCCGGTGTCGTAATGTTTCCGCGGGGATAGAACTGCCTGGCCAAAAGCTCTTCATAGGTCCTGGTTGCAATGCCGAAATGACAGGGATACAGAAGCGGCGGGCATGCGATTCGCACGTGGACCTCCTTTGCCCCTGCGTTCTTAAGATCCCTCACCTTTTCCTTTATCTGGGTCCCCCGAACAATGGAATCATCACAAAGCACGATCCGTTTACCCTGGGTGGCATATTCCAGCACCGAGAGTTTCTTCTTGGCCATTCTGTCCCGGTCTTCCTGGGTGAGCTGGGTATAGCTCCGGTCCGCATATCGGTTATAGAGAAACACCTCCTGGTAGGGTAAGCCGGATCTCATGTGATATCCGAGTGCGTGGCCGATGCCGGACATGGGCACGGGTGCAACCAGGTCTTCCTGGATGCCGCCGTTTTCGATATCCCTCTCAGCAAGGCTCTTTCCCAGGTTGTTCCTGGCCTCCTGAACCCAGAGCCCGTCGATCTTGCTGTCCATACTGGCTGTGTAAGCCCATTCGAATGCGCAATGAGCCCTCCGTGGGCTCTTGAGCTGCTGCCTGGTCTCAAACCCCCTGTGGGTAATGAATACAATCTCTCCAGGCCTCACATCCCTGAACCGATTGATCCCTATGTTCTGGATAGCCCGGGACTCAGAGCTCACGAGGTAGGCGTTAGGTCCTTCACCTAAGATAAGGGGTCTAAACCCATAGATATCCCTGGCCACATAAATGCCTTCCCGGGTTAATACGAGGAGCGAGTAAGCGCCTTTTATCTTTTCTGACAGCTTCGAGATCCCGGTCAGTACATTCTTCTCCTGCATGATGAGCTTGGAGATGATCTCGATATCCAGGCCATGGTAGAAGGCCTCTCCTTTGTCCTTCATCTCCTCGAGCAGTTCCTTGCTGTTAATAATATTCCCGCTGAATGCGACCGCTATCTCGCCCACAGCGCCTTGCCACATCATGGGCTGCCGTTCCTTGAGGCTGACGTGCCCGATGCCCATGGAGCCCTTGAAGGTCTCCAGCTCGTGAGAGGCAAAGGTGTTTCCCACCTGACCGTAGTGGGTGATTACCTGTATCCTGGCCCCATCATAGGTGGCGATGCCGCAGAACTGCTGGCCCCTGTGCTGGAGAAAGTCGAGGCCCCGGTAAATGTCTTCAACACATTCCGAATCGCGCACAATGCCGAAGATGCCGCAGTTTTCACCCATAGCTCTCATTTAGGCTGCCCTCCTGTTTTGGGTGAAGGCCCGATAATGTCCTTATGGTAGGCCTGGAGCGATTTGACATACCCGTGGTCATAGTTGTAGGCCTCAATACCTTTGGCGGCAGCCATGGCCGCCGCAAGGGTGGTGATGTAAGGGACCTTGTATTTCACCGCAGATTTTCGAATATAAGAATCATCGTACTTGCTCAACTTCCCGCTGGGTGTGTTGATGACCAGCTGTATCTCTTGGTTTTTTATGGCATCCACGATATTAGGCCTGCCCTCGTGCAGCTTGAGGATATGTTCCGACTCGATCCCGTGTTCGGCAAGAAATCGGTGTGTTCCCTCGGTAGCCTTGATCGTGAAACCGAGTGATTTGAACCGCGTTGCGATCTCCGGGACGGATGATCTGTCCTTTTCCAGAACGGTAATCAACACGCTTCCCGCTGATGGAAGCTGTAGTTGGGTAGCCTCTTCCGCCTTAAAGAAGGCGAGGCCGGGATTTACCGCAAGCCCGAGCACCTCACCGGTGGATCTCATCTCCGGGCCGAGGAGGGGGTCGACCTCGGGGAACATGTTAAAGGGAAAGACCGCTTCCTTCACCCCGAAGTGGGGAATGGTCCACTGATTCAGGCCGAGATCTGCGATTTTGGTCCCGAGCATGAGCTCGGTTGCCAGCCGGGCCATGGAGACATTGCACACCTTGGAGACAAGGGGGACGGTACGCGATGCACGAGGATTGGCCTCAAGGATATAGACGGTATCGTGAGCGATAGCATACTGTATGTTTAAAAGTCCCACAACCTTGAGCTCTACGGCGATCTTCTCGGTGTATTCGTTAATGGTGCGGATGTGTTTTTCAGGGATACTGATAGGGGGGATGATGCAGGCCGAATCTCCGGAGTGCACCCCAGCGAGTTCAATGTGCTCCATGATGGAGGGAACAAAGGCCTTTTGCCTGTCGGCCAGGGCATCCGCCTCAGCCTCAATCGCATTTTCCAGGAATTTGTCGATGAGGATCGGCCGCTCAGGGGTAACGCCCACCGCGGCTGTCACATAACGCCTGAGCATCTCCTCGTCATAGACGATCTCCATGCCTCTGCCCCCGAGTACATAGGAGGGCCGCACCATAAGAGGGTAGCCTATTGTTTCGGCGATATTCAGGGCCTCTTCCAGGGTGCTGGCCATGCCGGACTCGGGCTCCGGAATGCCCAGTTCGGCCATCATGTTTCTAAATCGGTCCCTATCCTCTGCAAGGTCAATGCTTTCAGGAGAGGTACCCAGTATCTTGACTCCGGCCTCGGCCAGTTCCCTGGCGATATTGAGCGGGGTCTGTCCGCCGAACTGGACGATTACCCCATCGGGTCGCTCCTTTTCGTAGATGCTCAGCACATCCTCAACCGTGAGAGGCTCGAAGTAGAGCCTGTCCGAGGTATCGTAGTCGGTTGAGACCGTCTCGGGGTTGCAGTTGACCATGATGGATTCATAGCCGAGATCCCGCAGGGCAAAGGCCGCATGAACGCAGGTGTAATCGAATTCAATGCCCTGGCCGATCCTATTGGGGCCGCCTCCCAGGATCATGATTTTGCGACCTGCTCTCTCTTTCACCTTGTCCGGCGCGTTGTAGGTGGAGAAATAGTAAGCCGCATCTTCAACACCGCTGACCGCCACCGGCTCCCAGCCCTCAACCACGCCGACTGAAGAACGCTCTTTGCGAATGTCTATCTCCGGGAGCCCAAGGAGGCGCGCCAGGTAGCGGTCTGAAAACCCATCCCTCTTCGCCTTGATCAGCAAGGCATCGGGGAGCCCCTTGCCCTTATGGGCGAGGATCCTTTCCTCGAGCTCGACGAGCTCTTTCATCTGCTCGATAAACCACGGTTTTATAAAGGTCTTCCGATAGAGTTCGTCGATGGTGGCGCCTTTTCTCAGGGCCTCGTACATGATGAACTGTCGCTCGCTGGAAGGCTCAGTCAGGAGATCCATGAGTTCATCAAGGGATTTCTCGTGGAAATCCTTGGCGAATCCGAGCCCGTAGCGGCCGATTTCAAGGGAGCGGATGGCCTTTTGGAGAGCTTCCTTGTATGTTTTTCCGATGCTCATCACCTCGCCGACGGCCCTCATCTGGGTGCCGAGCCTGTCGATGGCGCCCTCGAATTTCTCGAATGCCCACCTGGCGAACTTGACCACCACGTAATCCCCGGAGGGCGTATACTTATCCAGGGTTCCTTCACGCCAGTACGGTATCTCGTCCAGGGTCATCCCGGCTGCAAGCAGTGTGGAGATGCGGGCTATGGGAAAGCCGGTGGCCTTTGAAGCCAGGGCAGAGGAGCGGGAGGTGCGGGGATTGATCTCGATAACCACGATTCGTCCTGAGTTGGGATCATGGGCGAACTGGATGTTCGTGCCTCCTATCACCTGGATCGCCCCCACGATCTTATAGGACAGCTCCTGCATGCGCATCTGCAATCCCTGGTCTATGGTGAGCATGGGGGCCGTGCAAAAAGAGTCGCCGGTGTGGACACCCATGGCATCCACGTTCTCGATGAAACACACGGTGATCATCTGGTTCTTGTGGTCCCGCACCACCTCGAGCTCCAGCTCTTCCCAGCCGAGCACCGATTCCTCCACGAGCACCTGCCCGATAAGACTCGCGGAGAGTCCACGGCTTGCCACGGTCCTGAGTTCTTCAATGTTATAGACGAGACCGCCGCCTGTTCCTCCCATGGTATAGGCGGGTCTGATCACCACCGGATAGCCGAGTTCCTGTGCGATGCCCTCAGCCTCATCAACGCTGTAGGCCGGTGCGCTTTTCGGCATATCGATGCCCAATTGCTCCATGGTGGTCTTGAATTCGATCCGATCCTCTCCCCGCTCTATGGCGTCCACTGCCACGCCGATGACCTGAACGCCATATCTCTCAAGCACACCTTTTTTATAGAGTTCAGAGGAAAGATTCAGCCCTGATTGACCACCGAGATTCGGCAAGAGGGCGTTGGGCCGCTCCTTTTCGATGATCTTTTCCAAGGTATCCGAGTTTAAGGGCTCTATGTAAGTGGCATCAGCCATTCCCGGATCGGTCATAATGGTTGCCGGGTTGGAGTTAACGAGCACGATCTCGTAGCCGAGCGACTTCAAGGCCTTACAGGCCTGGGTGCCGGAGTAGTCGAATTCACAGGCCTGGCCGATGATAATAGGGCCTGATCCGATAATCATGACCTTATGAATATCAGTGCGTTGTGACATTGTCGTTCTCCTTACACTATAACGCGTAAGATGATAACTTTATGAAAGCACACTGCCCTTGAAGATATTCTCAGCAGATAAATTTATCAAGCAGTTTCCACTCATGTGTAGAGGTCCTTTTTCACTTTTCATCCTTTTCCGAAATATCAAGTTGAGTCAGGAAATATACCCGCTTTCAGGTGGAGAGCGGATGGAAGGAAAAAAGGGGGAATCCCACCACAACCGGTCAGATCCCCCTTATTAATTCCCATTGCCTTTCAGCTGTTTAATATTGCCTCAGCCTCTTGCCTGTAAGCGTCCATAAGGTACGGTATGCCTGTTACCTTTGCACATTCCTCTGTGAGGGACATCAGGTCATCTCGAGAGATGGAGCCAAGGGAGAAGTTTCTCGTGCCGGCCATGAGCTGTTGCAGACCAACCCTCAATTTGTCACAAAAGCTATACAGACCGATTGCACCTAATGGGATGTTTTTTATCTCCTCAGTTCCTACCAACTCCTTCACAACCTCGTAATTCACGAAGATTTCTTCAACGGTGGAACCATGCCTGCTGACGGTATTCGGCAGCTTTTCCTCTTTCAACCATTGGGCTATATTCTTGCCGACCATGCCGGGGATCATCAGTGCGCGACCCATGCATACAGCCTTTACGAACGGCGCGCCAAGCGCAAGGGCCTTGAAGATCCCATCCTCAGAGCTGAATCCGCCTGCAAATGCGATATCCGGCGGTCTCTCTCCTCTGTCGGCCAGCTTCCGGCAGAACTCATACGCTGCTGAGTGAAGATAGATGCTGGGCATACCCCACTCCTCCATCATCCTCCATGGGCTCATACCGGTACCTCCACCGGCACCATCAATCGTGAGAAGATCGATCTTGGCCCTGGAGCCCCACTTTATGGCCATTGCCAGTTCCCTCAGGCTATAGGCCCCTGTCTTTAGTGTGATCCTCTTAAATCCGATATCCCGCAATCGCTGTACCTCGGAGAGAAAACCCTCCTCGCTGATAAACCCCATTCTGCTGTGGCGCTCGAATTCCTTGAGTGCGCCGTCCTTAAAAGCAGCCTGAATAGCATGGTTGGATGGGTCAGGAGTGACAATATAGCCCCTTTTCTGGAGCTCCAAGGCCCGTTCGATACTGCCCACCTTTATCTCGCCGCCTATGGATTTGGCACCCTGCCCCCACTTCAGTTCGATGGTATCGAGTCCGTGTTTCTTGTTTACATACTCGGCTACGCCCAGACGCGTATCCTCGACATTCAATTGAACGAGGATTTCACCGTAGCCCTGGTGATACCTTCGATAGCTTTCAATGCGTCGATCCATCTCAGGAGATTTGACGATCTTGCGGCTTTTGTCGAGTTCGAGCAGAGGGTCTATACCGCACACGTTCTCACCGCAGACGATGGTAATGCCGCTCAGCGCAGCGCCTATTGCAAAGTGGTCCCAGTTCTTACGGGCGATCTCTGTGGAGCCAAGGGCACCGGTGAAGACCGGGAGTTTCATCCTCACCTTCTTGTCCCATCCATACTCTGTATCCGTGTGCACGATGGGGAATATGGCCGTGTCGGAATCTGCTTTTAGGCCTTCATTGAGCCCTTTTGCCCCGCGTGCGTATCCCTGAATATTAAAATGGGAATAATCTACGGGGTATTCCTTATCCGCACCTGCTGTAACATCCCCAAATGGTCCGGGATACAGCAGTTCTCTGCCTCGGAATGTTGCCCTAAAAACCTCACAGTTCCCGGTGCATCCGTCGATACAACGCGAACAGAGACCGCTCATCGGAACGACACTTCGCGATCGATTTGCCGATGTAGTAGCATCATTTGCATTTGGCCTGCTTAAGTTGCCCATCACCTCTCCTCCTCTTGTGTCTAGTCCATAAAAAAATCCACCCATCTCTTCTTTGAGATGAAGTGGACCCCTTTGTCACTCGTAATACGCCCTTGTATTACCTGCCCTTATTATTGTCTTTTCTCTTAATCAAAATCTACATTGATGTCAAACTTTTAAATTTCCTCAGATATAATAATTGCCTCTGCTATCTCCTTCATAGATTTCCTCGTGTCCATGCTCTTCTTTTGTATCCAGCGGAAGGCCTTTTCACCGGAGAAACCCTTCTTCGACATCAGTATCTCCCTTGCCCTATCGATCAATTTTCTCTTTTCAAGCTCCTCCTCAATCACCTTGGTTCTCACCATAAGATGGGTATTTTCGATGGCTATTGCAGCCTGATTTGCCACCGTTGTTATGAGGCTGACCTCGGTTTCCGAAAATGTATAGCGCTCAAGGGTAAAACAATCGAGCACCCCGATTACCTTGTCTTCTTTTACATGCAGGGGTACCCCCAGCATAGATACCAGGCCCAGTTTCCGCGCCATACCCTTTTCCTTGAACCGAGGCTCTTTCAGCACATCCTCCACCATGAGCGGCCTGTTGGTCGAAGCTATGTAACCCACAACCCCTTCGTTGAGGCCGAGCACTCTATCCTTAACGTACCCCGGGTCTATGGCCTGGGTTGCCTTGAGCCTGACCTGTTTGCCTTTCTCTGTCTCCTCTATCAACCAAAGAGAGCAGATCTCCACCCCTGTAACCCGTGCGGTCACCATGACGACTAATTTGAGGATATCCTCAAGGTATTTGTCAGAGGTGATGGCCTCGCTGATCTCGGTGAGAGCCTTGATATAGTTATCGAAGGTTTCGGGTGATATCGTTTCCATCTGCTGTCCCATCGTAATTTTATATCATATTTTGGGACTTTTGCGCAGGCTGTTTTTTCGATTGATGGAATAGGCCTCCTTTCAGCACCCAGCGCCGGCCCTTCAGGATTATTGGCGCCGTATCCTATTAGATCCATTGTTTTCTTTGGATCATTCCTTCAAGGGCAGCCTTTTGAATGGCTTGCGTAACTTCCCACCGTTCTTGACGGGCTTGGGGAATAGTAATCTGGAAATATCCGGGCCTGAACAAACAGTTTTCAGGTTCTTCATCCCAATCATACCTGTTGGTGCTGTCCAGATCGAAGGGCGTTCCCGTGAACCCCCCGGTTACCAGAGAGATCTGGGAGAATATGTGGCGATCCTTCACCCCTATGCAATTGGGAAGCGCATTGGGGCTGATACACCGTATAATGCTTGGAGGGATCGTATTCTGATACCATAACCCGGTTGAAGCGAAATACGCGCCCTCCCTGATCATGCCCAGGGAATGAAGCTGGTAGGGATTCTTGATGAGTCCATAGGTGGAATCTTGCCTCACCTCAATGCCCGATTCCTCCAGTTCTTGGAGAAAGAAAAGCATATTTTCCAGATAGAGTATGAAATGGAAGAGCTCGTCACGACCCAGCTCCATATTATCGCCGATATCTGCAAGGATATTGAATATGCGCTGGGAAACAGGAGGAACCACGTAGAGCTCAAAGAGGGCCTTGAGATTGAATCTATGGAGGTTTTCCATGAACTCGGGAAGGATGGCATAGTCTTCTGGGGAACGGGGGCGATGCAGTTTTTCTGTGAGCGCCACGGACGCCGGCACCCTGCCGACGGTGACGAGGCGCATGGTGTCGATGGCATGCTGCTCGGTTTCAGAGAGGGACCGGGTTACGGCCTTATCAACTTCACCGGGTATGTAATGGCAGCGGAACTCCTGCATGATCTTATAGATTTGGCGATAGATGAATTTCGTCATGGGCGCTTCCGATGACAGAACCGGGTCCTTTTGCATTTCATAACGAACAATCCTGAGGATATCTTCGTTGTTGAAGCGCAGGACGAGAAAGCGCCCCACCGGGATCGCTCGGTCTTTATCCTTTTCTTTCAGAAAACCGATGAGTCCTCTCACCAGATTTGACAGGCTGTCCCTGTATTCCCTCTTTCTCCGTAGTTCATCATAGGAAATCCCGAACCACTTCAGGCTAATGAGGTCCTTTTCCGGGTTCCCGACATGTAACTCCAGGAGCCTTCGATAGATCTTTTGAAAGGCGGTAAGACTTTGGAAAAGGGTCTGCTTTTCTTCCTCGTTGAGGTGGCCGGCACATGAGATAAAGATAAACAGCGCCTCGCTCTCGTAGTTGTTGACCAAGACCTCACCGGCATTCGATTTGATCACATGGCTCAGGCCCTGTCCTTGATCTGATATGATCTGCAGGATCGGATTGATAATAATCAAGAATTCCGGGCTCCTGAGCTTGTAGTGGTTTAACAGCTCAATGATCAGCTGCGGGGAAACCCGGCTCCTGAATCTTCCCAAGGCCTCTTTTAATATGTGCGCAATGCACATATCAAGGGTTACCAAGGCATGAGGAGGCGGAGAACTGAGGAAAATATCGTGCAGGCGTGGGACGATCTTAAGGTCGGGTGGTGTATCGAGAAAGAGGAGAGAGGCCAGTTCTTTCCCGGAATCTTTTTGCTCCAGCAGCGGTTCCAGGGCGGCCCATTCCTTTCTGAAGGATTTGGAGATTGAGTTCACATCCAGATACGGAGACCTTTCAGGTGAGAAGATAAAATCCAGGGAGTAGGTTTCCATGGCATCGATCAGAGAACGGATGCCTTGATAGATTTTCTCCGTCTCACCCGACATAGGCTGCCCGCTAATTCATCTTATAAACTACGTCTTCTTAGCGTGGTTAGAGCAGTTGGCTCTGCCGATCATGGTTCTTTTATAAGCATGGAGTATTGGAGTAATGGATGATTGGAGTATTGCAACACATCGTAGCTGATATTCTCCACACATGTTCTCCATGGAAGAGCGTGTCGGAATGGCCTTCCTTACTTTCAAAGCCTTCCCTTCAATTCTATCCCATTCCTCTAGTACTCCAATACTCCATTCCTCCATCACCGCTGGGATCTAACGGCACGCATTCGGCCCCTTTTGAGGGGTTCCAAACAAAGCCACATCCTTTGGGTGTGGATTCTTTCCTTAATCCTTATTGATGGGCGTATCTCCGGAAGAGTGCGAGACTATGAATTCCGCTACCTTTTCCGCCGATCTTCCAAACAGATCCTCTGCGCTGAGCAAGGAAAGGAGATCGTCGTTCCAGGGCAGGCCCATCTCCTCAACGATATTTTTGATGTGGGTATATTTTTCACCAAGGGCCCTTACCTTTTTTCGCAGCTCTATGTCTTTTTTAAAACCTACCTCGAGCAACATGAGGTGGTCGATGTGGGGCCCCTTTTTTATGAGGGGTATGATAACGATGCTTCTGTCATCAACCCTGCCCTTACCGATAAAGACATTTCCGCTCTTGACGATAATCCTCTTGGTTCCCTTGAGCCCCTGTTTCCCTTCGACGCGGGAGACGATTCCCGAGGATGTTCCCTTTTTTTGGATCAACTTGATCTTTGAGTCATCCAGAGGCTCCCCCGTATAGGCGAGGCCGCTTATCCCATACAATGTCTCGCCCTTGACCTGGTCGATGATCTCCTGGAGATGGGTGAGCACCAGCACATTCTTATTGGTGAGGTTGGCTGTGCCGAACCCATTGACTTTGAGTGTCTCGAATAGAGTCCCCTGCACCGGCTCCCACATCCTGCTGGTACCTACGGTTACTGTTTTGGCCTGATGCCGTATGGCATCGATGGGCCTGGCAAGCTCGTTCACGGTCTCGCTCATACAGTTGGAAAAGGCGGCAAACATATTGGGGGCTGTGCCGCTGATCCCGAAATCCAGCTCAAAATCTGAGGTAGGCAGCCGCCCTGAGAGATACTTCAGCAGGAGGGTGAGGTAGGAAGCGGTAGTAGGGGCCATGGCAGCAGCGTATCTCTTTTTATCCAGCCTCTGTTTGAACTGGGAGAAGAACCTGGCCGTCTTTTCCTGAAGGACTCGGTCCAGCACGATGTGGTATATATCCATGCCCTTTTTGAGCGATTCAGATAGGTAGTCATTGATCTCCTTCCGGAAATCGAAGAGAAAACGAGACTCGTTATTGATCGCGCCGGCTGCGTGATAGCCCCACAGATGGCCTGCCACTGTGGTCAGGATGGGAGAGAAGCGTTCTTCGATCTCGGGCACATAGATCAGGGAGTCCGCATACCTCCTGAACCCATCTTCACCTTCTGTAGCGATCACGATAGTGGTGGCATTATGGGCCTTGAATATAGCGGTGTCCTTAATAATATCATTGATCACATCACCCCTGTTCCCTGCTGCGCATACCACGATGAGAGGCTCAGAGGAGAGATCGATATGTTTCTTATCCTCTACCATGTCAGAAGAGATGGTCTTGTAGCAGAGCTCGCTTAACTTTATCCTGATCTCATCTGCGCTTATCTTGTTATAGCCGCTGCCCACAACGGCCCAATATTTTTTGGTGGGTGCAAAGGTTGTAGCAGAACGAGAGATTTCCCCTTCCTGTTCGAGTACCTTCTTTATGAGCGAGGGAATGCGCATGAGCCTTTGAACCTCTCCGAGGATGAAATCATCGTCCTTCATTCCGAGTAGGTGTGCCAGGGCGAGTCCAAGGACGCCTCCGGCCGCAATCTGTGAATAATAGGCCTTGGTAGAGGCTACGGACATCTCAATATCCCTGCCGGTACTCGTATACAGGACGCCGTCGGCCTTGAAGGTGATGTCGGAGTCACGCCTGTTGACGATTGCCACGGTGTGAGCCCCGCGACTCCGTGCCATGTCAACGGCCATATTGGTATCCGTCGTGGTGCCGGATTGGGTAATGGCGACCACTAGGGTGTCGGTGAGGTCCTCCTTTGCGAGATGGCCGCTGAACTCTGATGCCTTGAGGGGTGCGATGTGAATGGTGCGGTCCGTAAGATAGGCCCTGAGAAGCTCCGCACATCCACAGGCTGCGATTCCTGCGGTTCCCTGTCCGATGAACAGGATCCTTTGTATCCGGTTGTGCCGAAAGGCCTCCTGCAGGGCAGGGGTGAGGACATCTTCCCCCAAGAGCAGCAAGGGATGAGACCCACTGTTTTTCTGAACGATGCCCCACCCGTTCCGAATGGTCTTCTCCACGGATTCGGGGGATTCAGAGAGCTCCTTTAGGAAATAGTGGGAGAAGCCCTGGCGGTCAATATCCCTGGCAGTAATCTCTGTGCGGCGTATGCTTTCCCGGGTGAGTAAAAAAGGCTCCCCATTATAGCGGAACGACTTGATTCCGCTGAGCTCACCCGCTGAATCCTGGTCCAGAATAACGATATGCCCCCCGCTTTTTCCGCCCGGGCCATCCGTGCTCCTTTCTCCTTGCAGCTTTATGTACCGGGAGGTTTCCTCCACGAGGCCATAAATCTCTGAGGCGGCTATAAAGTGCTCCTCGCCCAAGCCCACATAGAGGGACTGTCCGCTTCCCTTCACGGCGAGAAATAGCTTACCAGGCGCCAGATCCGTGTGCATGGCTATGGCATGAGAACCAGTAAAGTCATTGACCGCCAATCTGAATGATTCCTCGATAGAGAGGCCGCTGTGGTAATAGCTCTCCATGGAAAGCGGTATGATCTTGGTGTCCGTGCTGATCCTGCCGGGTATAGAACGGCCGGTGGCGCTTTCAAACTTCTCTCTTAAGGCCCCATAGTTATCGATATCTCCATTAAGGCACACGTGAATAATGCCAGGTGAACCCTCAAGGGGATGCCTGTTCCCATCGAGCTCGAGGATATTGTCAACGGGGTGACAGTTGGGTTCGCTTATCTCCCCCACCGAGGCCCATCTCGTGTGTGCAAGCGCGCTCTGGTTGATATTGGGGCCGGCGAGAAGGAGCTGAAAAACCCGGTCGTCATGGATCTGCGCCCTGAGGTAGCGGACATTGTCCCCCAGATGTCCCACCTGTGAGGCGATCTTGTAAGTAAAGGCAATGGACACGGTCCCATTGCCATGACGGGCGGTAATGTCCCTGTTGAGAAG
>Ga0307431_1001195_pt1 | contig 15346 bp, 13 predicted proteins | sample SalMarWE160170MG_FD_202155 | JGI IMG/M metagenome (GOLD analysis project Ga0307431, IMG submission 202155) | Salt marsh sediment microbial communities from the Plum Island Ecosystem LTER, Massachusetts, United States - WE1603-170 | ecosystem: Environmental > Aquatic > Marine > Intertidal zone >...
CCAGGCAGGTTCATTTGGCGGACCTGGAAGAGGATGACCGTCACGCTGATGACCATGAGAGGAATAAGGATCACCAAAGCGCCCAACCCAATCAGGATTGCTCCACGGTTGGACTGTCGACGTCGTTTTTTGGTTCTGGGATGGGATGTATATTCTCTCATCATTTTCACGTTTTGCATCTTGTTTCCTTTGAAAAATTATATCTCAAGGTTATAGACGCATCATATATAGGGATGGTTCCATTGTTTTTTCATCATCTTGACTATTAGAGTGCATCGTTCATGCCAATTAGCCAGGATTTGCTTTGTTCTTAGTATAATAAAGTCCATCAGGTCAGTAGCTTCACCTTCGTTATTCAGAGGACATCATTATGTTTTGGAATTTATTATCTTGGTATTTCCTAATCCTGGTTTTGGGTTGGCTGACCTTCCCGCTGGCTTACCGGCTGTTGGGAAAACTTCCAGACCGGGGATACACCCTCAGCCGCGCATTGGGTCTGCTTCTGTGGGGGTTCATCTTCTGGCTGTCCTGTTCTTTAGGTGTATTGCGTAACAATCCGGGGGGGCTCCTGTTCGCTCTGATGGTCTTATTGGCATTAAGCCTCTGGGCGGGATGGCGAAATTGGGGGGAGATGTGGGATTGGGTTAGGGAAAACCGTCGGATGATCATTACGGCTGAGGTTGTTTTCCTTGTTGGATTTTTATTCATGACCCTGGTGCGTGCTTCAGACCCGGATGCCACCGGGACGGAGAAACCGATGGAATTAGCGTTTATCAATGCCATCCTGAACTCAGAAACGTTTCCTCCCCATGACCCCTGGCTTTCTGGATATGCCATTTCGTATTACCATTTCGGCTATATTCTGGCCGCCATGCTGGCAAAACTGACCTTCACCAGCGGCGGGGTTGCCTTTAATCTGATGTTGGTTTCTGTATTTGCGATGAGCGCTGTGGGCGCCTACGGTGTGCTTTTCAATTTGCTGTCCAGTTTTAATGGCCGGCGCAAAGGAGAAATCAACCCAACAAGATGGGGGTTGTTTGGGCCTCTGTTTTTGCTGTTCGTCAGTAACCTGGAAGGGGTACTGGAAGTGCTGCATCAAGCCGGAGTAGGCTGGGATTTGGAAACTGGCACTTCCCGATTGTGGGGGTGGATCAATATCGAGAGCCTCCTCAACCCTCCTTCCCCGCCGCTGTCCCTCGCGCCGCAGCGCTTTTGGTGGTGGTGGCAGGCTTCCCGAGTCATTCAGGACATTGACCTGCTTGGTAACGTCAGCGGGCTATCTCCCATTGACGAATTCCCCGCATTTTCCTTTGTGTTGGGTGATCTACATCCCCATGTGTTGGTCATGCCCTTTGTAATGCTGGTTGTGGGGTTGGCATTGAATGTCTTTCTCGGGGGCATGGACGGCGACAAGAAGGTATTGGGTTTCCATCTACCCTATCGTTGGGATGGTTTCCTGGTGAGTGCCGTGCTTCTTGGTGGTATTGCCTTTTTAAATACGTGGGACCTGCCGGTGTTTTTTACACTGCTTGTCGGAGCTTTTACCCTCCGGCAGGTGATGCGCCAGGGATGGGGTTGGGGTCGTTTGGGAGAATTGCTGACATTGGCTATTCCTCTGGGAATTTTGTCGCTGTTCCTTTACCTTCCTTTTTTTATCAGTTTTCAATCCCAGGCGGGGGGGCTGTTACCCAACCTGATCTATCCCACCCGAGGGTTGTATTTATGGCTGATGTTTGGACCGCTTTTCGTGCCAATTTTCCTGCTCTTTGGCTGGCTGTGGCGGGAAAAAGCTGAAGCAGATTGGGGATGGGGAAGTGTCCTTTCACTTTTTGTCATTGTTGTTTTATTGTTGATGGCCATCCTCCTGGGATTCCGGCTGGCGAGCACGGATGCGGGACAAGCCATGATCGCTTCTCAGGGTGAAACCAGTTCCTTCAGTTTGCTGATATCTGCCTTATCCCATCGGTTGCGCTACGGCGTAACTTTGTTGACCATGGGAGCATTGCTAACTGTTGGTATGTCTTATTTATTAGGTTTAACCGCGCAGAAAGAGGGGGAGGACCGGTCTTCAAGTGTGATGCCCTTCATCCTGTTGATGGTCGTGTTGGGTGGGTTGATGGTGCTGGCGCCGGAGTTCATCTATTTACAGGATAATTTTGGGGCGCGGATGAACACCATTTTTAAATTTTATTATCAAGCCTGGATGCTGTGGTCGCTGAGTGCGGGTTTTGCTGTTGTGGTCTTGTTTTCAAAAGGATCCTGGCTTGCAAAAGCGCTGTTGGTCATAGTTATACTGTTAGGGTTGGTCTATCCCCTTCTGGCGTTTCCCACGAAAGCCTCCAATTTCCAACCTTTAAATGGATACACTCTGGATGCCGGTGAATATTTAGAAACCTACCAGCCGGATGAAGCTGCTGCCATCGAATGGCTGTCGCAAGCTGAGGATGGCGTGGTGGCGGAAGCGATCGGCGGGCAGTACTCGAGCTATGCCCGCGTGGCGACCCATTCCGGACAGCCGACTGTGTTAGGCTGGCCTGGGCATGAAGGCCAGTGGCGGGGCGGCTATGCAGAAGTGGGGGAGCGGGAAGGGGACATCCGCACCCTTTATGAGACCCCCAGTTGGGAAACAGCGCTGGAGATTATCCAACGGTATGATATCCGGTATATTTACATTGGCTCACTGGAAAAAAGCGCCTATGCCGTCAACCCGTCCAAGTTCGAACAGAATCTCCAGGCGGGCTTCGAAGAGGACGGTGTGGTGGTTTATGTGGTGCCTGAGATCCTACAGGAGGTTGACGGTGACTCCTAAGGGATTAATTTGAGAAGATATCAGCAGAATCCTGAAAGAACCAAAGTTGTTTTGTGGTAGGATGTTGATGAGAAGGATTGATTAAGGAAAGGTTCTGAAGAACATGGTAAGAACACGCTTTGCCCCCAGCCCAACAGGTTACATGCACATCGGCAATTTGCGCACGGCTTTATATGCTTATCTCACAGCCCGCCGGTATAACGGCGTTTTCATCCTCCGTATTGAAGATACAGACCAAGCGCGTAACGTTCCCGAAGCACTGGCGGCGATTTATTCGGGCTTGAAGATGGCGGGCTTAGAATATGATGAAGGGCCGGATAAGGACGGCGGTTATGGACCCTATGTTCAATCGCAGCGCCTGTCGATTTACCAGAAACACGCCCAGCGCCTGCTGGATATGGGCGCGGCGTATCGCTGCTTCTGCAAGAAGGAAGACCAGCTTAGTACCCAGGAAGACCCCAGCCGCAGAGACCCCTGCCGATCCCTGAGCCAGGAAGAAGCAGCGGAAATGGCTGCAGCTGGCGAGTCTTTTGTGGTTCGGCAGCGGATTCCTGATGAGGGCAGCACGACTTTCGTGGACCATGTTTACGGCGAGATCACCGTTGAGAATTCGCAATTGGATGATCAGGTCTTGCTGAAATCAGACGGCTTTCCCACCTACAACTTTGCCAATGTCGTGGATGACCACCTGATGGGCATCACCCATGTCATGCGCGGGCAGGAATACCTGTCCTCAACGCCGAAATACAACCTGCTGTATGATAGTTTTGGCTGGGAGGTGCCGGAATATGTCCATCTGCCGCTGATCATCAAAGAGGACGGCACCAAATTCAGCAAACGTTTGGGCGACCCCTCCTTTGAAGACCTGGTGCAGATGGGATACCTGCCGCGGGCGATTGTGAATTACATTGCCCTGCTGGGGTGGAGCCCGGGGAACGACCAGGAGTTCTTCACTTTGGAAGAGTTGGAAGAGGTGTTCAGCATTGATCGGATTAATAAGTCCAGCGCGGCTTTTTCATTTGACAAGCTCAAGTGGATCAACGGAGAGCACATCCGTGCGCTGACCCTTGACGAATTCCATAACTTGGCTAAATCTTATTACCCGGAAGAACTCCAGGTTTATAACACCCGCAAGATCAGCGAACTCTTGCAGGTGCGCACAGAAAAGCTCACGGATATCCCTGAGATGGTGTCCTTCTTTGTAGAAGTCCCGGATTATGACATCGAGATGTACCGCCATAAGAAATCGAAATGTGATCCCGAAGTCAGCCTGAAGGTTCTAAAGGAAGTCAAACCCCTTCTGCAGGATTTGAAAACCTGGGATAATGACAATCTTTACCTGACCCTGAAGTCCTTTGCTAAAAATGAAGGGTACAAGACCGGCACGGTAATGTGGCCGATCCGCACGGCGCTCTCCGGCGTGGAAGTGACCCCCGGCGGGGCGACCGCGCTGGCGGAGGTGCTGGGCAGAGATGAGACCCTGCGCCGCATCCAGGCGGGGGTTGAAAAGCTGGAGAAAGCTCTCAATTAGAAGCACAATAATCGTTTTAGGCAATAATCTAGAATGTTACAGGATTAACAACGATGGAACCTTTTTATATATTATAAAATTATTAATCTGGACGTAAAAAAGTATGCTTCCCTGATTTCTAACGCTCCTCTCGTGTCGCATGCTGATTTTCAACCTTCTTCTGATTGTATTGCTTTCTTGCCAATATATACTTAAAGTAATAACTAGACATTGACACTTGAGGTTATAAAAAACCTTTGGCATTGTAACCACGATATTTAAATACTACGGCGTTGAGAATCCTTACATAAAGTAATTTTCATATTTCTATAATGTAGACGTAAGGAAAAGCTGATATTTTCGCTAGAGAAATGGCAGATTAACAGTTTGAATAGCGGTAGGTAAATGACAAGAGCGCACCGTGCGGTGCGCTCTTGTCATTTATGGATACTGTTCTAAGGGAGTGTGTTTTCTGTTAGTTTCGTGTCAGCGAAGTAGTTCATGGCTTCCCGCATAAAATCCGCCAAGCCGGGGGCAAAGCGGTCATAAAACGCTCTGAATTCTTCGTAGGTGGCGTAAAGCTCCCCCAAGCCGCGAAAGACTTCGCCTGAGGCTGGGAAGAAATTCTCAATCCAGGCGTGCTGCCGGGCGATGAGGGCTTGCACTTCCGGGTCTGCCGGATCGCGGTCCATCAGCTTGGCAAGGGCTTTGGCGATAGCGCCGCCTTCATCCTTGATCTCCTGCCATTGAGCTTTGCTCATGTTGCGTACTTTGCGATCCACTTGCTTTACGACCTCAGGGTCGTAAGTTAGACGGACTTCCCGATTGTATTCATCGATTTTTTCTTTGCTGAATCCTTCATAAAGTTCTGCGTCTGTCAGGGGCATGTCTTTCTCCTCCTGTAAATTGTGAATGGTCTTTTTGATGGTGGCTTGCAGGGACTCCAGCCGTTCGATTTGCAGCGCAAGGTTTTGGTGATGCTTTCTTAACAGCGCCACACGGTCAAGCTGCGGGTCATCCAGGATGGCCTTGATTTTCTTTAGCGGCACATCCAGCTCCCGAAAAAAGAGGATTTGCTGAAGCCGCAGAAGGTCCTCAAAGTCGTATTGCCGGTAGTTGTTGTCATCCCGGCTTTGGGGCTTGAGCAAACCGATCTGGTCATAATGGCGCAGCGTCCGGACGCTGACGCCAGCCAGCCGGGCAAGCTCACCGATGGTATAGATTGATTGTTGTCCACGCGTGTTCATAGGGGAAGTATACACCCTGACGTAACGTTAATGTCAAGGGGGTAAAAATCAAATTGGATCGATAATTTCAAAGATTTACAAGATCAAACCTTGCACAACCTCATCATTGAAAGCGCGGTTATAATTAAGGTTGATATTAAATGAAAATAATCAATTGGAAGAACAAGAGGGAGAAATGACCACACCAGACCAATACCCCGTTTTTGTGATGAGCGGCAGCGATAGCCGCCGGCGAAAATTGCTGGAAACCGTGGACCCGGAAGGGAAATACCGCACCAAAGCCCTGCTGCCCTTTTTGGGGAAGCGTCTGATCGACTGGCAGCTTGAGGCGCTGCGGGAATCGCCCTATGTGGGCGGGCTGTACCTGATCGGGTTGAGCGAGGAAGAGGTTGATTTTGATTATCCAGTGCACATTGTGCCCTGCGCAACCCACTCTGATTTTACGGATAAGCTGGAAGCGGGCTTGGCATATCTGGAAGAAATGGGCGAGTTACCAGAACATGTCATCATCAGCTCCTGCGATGCACCCGGCATCCGGGTGGAGGAGATCAATGCATTCTTCGAGGCAGTGATCGCACACGCTGATTGCGAGTTCATTATGGGGATTGTACCGGAGGAAATGGCTGAGGCGGTCTTCCCTGGATCGGGAAGGGTGGTGGCGCATTTTAAGGACTGCGATGTTTTCCCGGGGGAGCTGTATGCCCTCAGTCCACGAGCTATCATTGATAATTTAGAATTCATACGCGCCATGGGGAGCCGGCGGCGGCAGATCGACCGGAAAAAACGCAAGGTTGGATTAGGGCCCGTTCTGCGCTATGTGGCGCGCAAGCCGCGCACCTGGCTGCTGCTGTTGTCCTATGCCCTGGGCTGGGCGACACTGGCGGATGCGGAGCGCGTTTTCTCCAGGGTTTTTAAGTGCAAAGCCAAGGGCGTGATCATCCCCGATGTGGGCTTTGGGATGGACATGGACCTGCCGGAGGATTACGAGCGGCTGAAGAAGTTCGTGAGTGAGCGGAAGGGGAGTTAGACGGTCAATTAATTTCTACGTGTGAATAAATTTATAGACTGATCGTAGGGGTTGTCCCAAAAGGATATCGAGAAAACCTCTAACTAAAACGAGTTGGAGAAAAACATAAAAAATCATTCGTAGGGGCGACCCATGGGTCGCCCGTACGCAATATCATATAAATATATAATGAATATTGAAAATTTATATCTTCATAATAGTGAAAAAATTAAAGTCATTCAATAGTTTGATCGTAAATTTCCATTTTATTACTTTTTAGACAGCCTCTACGGAAATGCCGTAGAAGGTCATGCCTCCCTTAATAGTACATTCGGATTTCATTGTTTATGTGATTCGTGCGGGCGACTCATGGGTCGCACCCTACGGCAGTTATTTATTGCGGGATTTGTAAAGGTTAAGAAAATTGTGCCGATGTGGGCTTTGGGATGGATATGGATCTGCCGGAGGATGATGAGCGGCTGAAGAGGTTCGTGCGTGAGCAAAAGGGGATTTAAAACGGTTGATTAGAGTGATTATGAACAATTAGATATTGTGTTCGTAGAGACGTTGCCTGCAACTCCTCTGATTATGTTGTAATATTAAGATTAATTGATATTGTCCAATATTAATTTCCAAGAGTATTTGGTCAACGCAATTATCTATTTTGTCTTCTCAATCAAAGTCACCTAACCTGAAATATAAGGCACGAATCTGTAAAAAATTATCTGTTAGATTTTCAAGGGATGAAGCTGCTCTCCTAGATTGCTGAGTAAACTGACCTTGTAGATTTGGGAATTGATGTAAAACATCAGCAAAACTATTAGTTTGGCTAATTGCTTCATCAGTAGATTTTATTGCTTTTGAGAAGATCTCTTGATACTCTTTTCTTTGTTGTTCAGTTGGTTTTTTAGATTTTTGATAACTAATTATTGCTTCAACATTATTTCTCAATTGTGGAAGGCTTTGGCTGACAAACTCATTAAAATTCTCAATATCTGAAGAGTATTCTGCCAGCATACTTGATGAGCTTATTAGCAATCTTCTTGCTAACGAGACTTTATCTGGTATATTTGGGTTTTCATTTATCTTTTTAATTTTTTCTGTGTGCTGATTAAAGGTTTTTCCTATTTCTTCTGTAAAACCAGTAATCTTATTTAATCTATTGTAAATTTCTTTAGAAGTCTCTTGAAATTCAGCATAATGATCAAAATAACCTTTATTAATCCGAGATTCTTCTGATGCGGTTTGTTCATCTTCTTTTGTCTGCTTAATATTATTATTTCTGGAAAAGCAAGGTGTTTCAAGCTTTAGAAAATCAGAAACAGGATTTCCAAATAAAGTCTTTTTGTTATCAAGTAATTCAGTAATCATTCTTTTAAAACTATTTTTATCTATTATGTATTGTTTCGCATGTACGGAATATTCAAATACTCGATATCCGTGAATATCGAACGGTAAATTTTCAACCGATTGTGTGATAATTTGAACGGGCTTGTTTAGTCCATGAGCTAATCCAAGTTCATACAATACATTGGAATTATTTTCAGTCAAATCGGCTATTATTAAATCTGCAGAATTTATATCAATTACAATATCACTAAGTATTTGCCTTGTTGAATAAATATCATCCGCTCTATGTACCTCAAAACCCATTTCTTCGCAAATAGATTTGATTAGATCTGAATATATGAAATCGAAATCTTCACCAAAAGGCATTATTACAAATATATTCATCATTTCCTCCTATCATTAAAATTTTATCATATTTTAGTTGATCCATAATAGAATTGAAATAATTGAAATACATCACATCGGATTATTTTAATAATTAAATAATGAATTGCTTTTATTAGAAATATCGGTATATCTACTTCATTCTGTGTAATAGGCCTAAAGAATTCGGCCCGACCAGGGGCAGGGGGAAGCGCCAGGCTTTGCGAAAATCCGCATCACGCATCCAGAACAGCACATCGCCGCCATTCGTCCAGGGGTTGATGAAGCCCCAGGGGGTGGGGAACTTGCCGCCTGCCCTGTGATCGGGGCCATAGGCCCCAGTAGTAGGGTGGGTTGCCAACCCACCAAGATTTTCTCAGACCGCCACGTCACCACCTTCGATGGTTCATCGCGGCGACAAGAATTTTCCTAATACCTAATACCTAATACCTAATACCTAATACCTAATACCCATTACCTGATCCCTGTTTTTTCCCCATCCCTCATTCCCTTGAAAAGTGAACTTGGTGAGTGATAATCCTTGTGCTCCCACTCAATTTGCACCTCCGTATTGCCGCAAGCGTCATAAAACCCCCCCATTTTCGCCGCTTTTGCCGGGTTGAAAAACCGCGCACAATCTGTTATGCTCTGATAGGGTTAGAACAATCGTTCTGTGTTTTTCACACAATACGACGGAGGGGCTCTTACCATGTCGACAAAACGAAATGATTTAACCACAACAAAAGGAAACGGTCGCAAGAAACGGGGCGGTCAGCCCGGCAATACCAACGCCCTCAAGCACGGTTTCTACACGAATAACTTTTCCCTCGCTGAGCGTCAGGGACTTGAATCCATCAACGAGATCGTCCTTGCGGATGAGATTGCTTTGCTGCGTGTTTTGATCAGGCGCTTTAGTGCTCAGATCCTGGCCAGTCAGGGCGTCTCACTCAATGAATCCGCTCAGCATCTGGCGGTGACCAGCGAAGCGATGCTGCGCCTAGCGAGCCTCCTCCGCACCAACCACCTGCTGGGTGGGTCCGAAACCGGCAGCCTGACCCAGGAGCTGTGCCTCAGCCTCGCGGAAATTTACAAAGAGATGGGTCTCAATGGAGGCTGATTTACGCTTGTTCGTTTCAGTTCGTTTCTTTGGAACGATTAGGAAGCCAGTTGTAGGGTGGGTTTGCAACCCACCAAAATTTTCTCTCATCCCTCAAATCGCCATGTCGCTATCTGCGATGGTACTTCGCGACGACAAGAAATTTCTTTTCCTAATTCCTAATACCCAATACCTAATACCTGATCCTTGTTTTTCCCCATCCCCCATTCCCTTTTACTCATCACCACCAACGCATTCGGCCCCACCAGGGGCAGGGGGAAGCGCCAGGCCCTGCGAAAATCAGTATCCGTCATCCAAAATAGTTGCTCCCCGCCGTTTGTCCAGGGGTTGATGAAACCCCAGGGGGTGGGGAACTTGCCGCCTGCCCTGTGGTCGGGGTCATAGGCCCCCAGGATCATGGTATGCCCGCCAGGGCCTTTGGAAGCATTAAGGTTGCGATCCGTATCCCCCAGGTAGATGGGCGGCGCGCCCTTCCACAGCCAGATCAGGGTAATAAGGGGCACAGAGTTTGGGTCATCCAGCAGGCCGGGGAGGGTCTCTGGGTCGCCGTGCTGATATGCCGCCGTCACGGGGAAGCCGCGGGTGCGCGCCAGGTGACGCACGATGCGCACCTGCTGGCGGGGCGTGACCGCCCAACCGGGCGCCACGCGCATGAACCGCAGCCGCCGCCACAGCCGGTCGATCTCAGCGGACAGCGCCATGGGGTCCAGCTCAACCCCCAGCAGTAGGCGCAAACTCGTGGCGATAGCGTGGAAGCTGCAGGTGTTCCCCACCTGGCAAGCTTGCTGGGCTGCCAGCTCGGCTTCGCTTTTGGCGTGCAGGGTCTTGCGCATGGGTTTCATCCCTCGGCAATCAGTTTCCCCTCAATATCGTCAAATAGATGCTTTTTTTGCAATGAGGACCACATCAAGGCTTCACTGTTGAAGCCGTTTGCTTCATCATAGGCATAGGCGCCCTCCGCCAGGTCGTGCGCAATGCGGTCAAACCAGGCTCGCAAGCTCCCCGCCACCAAAGGGCGATCGGGGCGGTTTTGCAGGAAGAGCAGCACCTGTCCTGCGCGGTCTGGATCAGTCGGGTCGGTATCCAGGCAGAAATAATCGCCCACGCCGCTCTCTACGATGGGGATCCAGCCAGGATGCCACCAGGCATAGCGGATGTAAGTTGGTGCATCCGGTTCCAGACTGGTGAAAGCGCCTTTCTCCGCCAGCTTGGTCAACAGCCCCCAGGTGCCCTGTATCTCGGTGATGGGCAGGATGCGCCAGTTTCCGATCATCCCAGCTGAGGTGGGGGTTTCGCCATCTGCGACGAGCAGCGCTTGCCGGAGGTCCTCAGGGATAACCAGACCGCTTTTGGCGGCGAAATTGTCGATGTCAGCGGGTTTGGCAGGGGGGCGGAAGGTGATACTCGGAGCGTGGGCGCGTGCCCAGTTCTGGATTTTGGCATAGGATTCAGTCAGGGGTGAGTATTCGGGCATGTGTTATCTCCTCAATTTACGTGGATGTGTTAATTGTATCAGGTTAGTGGCGAATATTGTGAGTAGTGAATTGTGAATGGTGAATGGTTGTTCTTACAATTTAAATCTCTATTGCAGGGAATCCTTTTTTATTATATGTGTCTGAAGCCTTCCCCTTGAGCGCAGCGAAACACCCGAAGGGTGCCGAGGGGAAAGTGGCGCAAAGCGCTGGAGCAAAGCGGAACGCCCATCGGGTGCTGGATGAGGTGTTTCTTTTTCTACCTCATCAGTCTGCTCCGCAGACAGCTTCCCCTTTGCCCCTGCGGGGGCTGCGTCGCTTCGCTCCTTGAGGGGAAGCCTGAAAAATACGCTAATGTGTTTTATTTGCCCTCACGCCGGCGGTGGCGGCTGGGCGGTTTCTGATGACCGGTGATGACCTCTTTTTGGGTCTTTTTCCCAGCCGGATTCTTCTCAACGAACAGCTTTTCGCCGGTGAAAGGGTCTTTCTCCGTATAATACATCACGCTGGCATAGGTGGAAGGTGTGGGGGTAAAGACCTGCACCTGCTCGGGCAGGACGCCCAGCTCGCGGCTGGCGAAACGCTTGAGGTCGTGCATGTCCCCCAGGGTGCAGCCGGGATAAGCGGCGATCAGATAATAACTGAGGAACTGCTTTTTTCCTTCTTCCTGATTGAGCTTGTCGAATCGGCGTTTAAATGCCAGTAGCTTGCCCACGTCAGGTTTACGCATGCGCTCTAAGACCTCGGGCTGGGTGTGCTCGGGGGCGACCTTGAGTTGGCCGGAGATGTGGTGTTTGACCAATTCCCGCAGGTACGACTCGCCGTGATCCTCGTCGTAGAGGATCAGGTCATAGCGCAATCCGGAGCTGACGAAGACCTTCTCCACGCCGTTAATCTGGCGCAGCTTCCGCAGCAGGTCTATCTGGATGCTGTGATCCACCGGCAGGGCGGGGCAGGTTTCAGGGTAAATACAGTTCTTTTCATCGCAGGGTCCCTTGCGGAGCTTGAGGGGGCATTCAAAGCCGTACATGTTGGCGGTGGGTCCGCTCAGGTCGGTGATGATGCCTTTAAAGTCCGGCAGGCGGGTGATCTTACGGGCTTCTGCGAGGATGGAATCGGGGCTGCGCCAGCGGACGGTGCGTCCTTCATGGACGGCGATGGCGCAGAAATTACATTCGCCATAACAGCCGCGGTGGGTGGGGATGGAAAACTTGATCGTCTCCAGGGCTTTGACCTCACCTTCCTGAGCGTAATAGGGATGCTGAGCGCGCTCATAATCGAGGTCATAGACCGCGTCCAATTCCTCTTGGGAGAGGTAAGGATGGGGCGGGTTTTGGATCAGGTAGCGGTCGCCGTGAAGCTGTGCCAATCCCTTTGCAGATAGGGGGTCGTTATTGCGATAGAAAGTGTGAAACATGTCAATGAAGGCGTCTTTATCCTCAAGGACTGCCTCATAAGAGGGTAGTTCCAGATAATCCTTGGGGATTTGCTTGGCAATATAGCACAGACCGCGAATATCGGTGGGGTCTTCACCCGCGTCTAGCGCTTGCGCCAGTTCTACGACCGAGGCCTCCGCCATGCCGTAGAGGAGGTAATCCGCTTTGGCGTCAAAGAGGAATGAACGCCGGATGGAATCAGACCAGAAATCATAGTGGGCGATGCGCCGCAGGCTGGCTTCCACGCCGCCCAGCACGATGGGAACGGTGTCCTTGAAGCAGCGGCGGATCACGTTGGCGTAAACCAGTGACGCGCGGTTGGGGCGTTTGGTGTTGCGCCCGCCGGGGGTGTAATCATCAGCGCGGCGTGGGCGCCCGGTGGCGGTGTAGTTGGCAACCATCGAGTCAATGCTGCCGGCAGTGACGCCCCAAAAGAGGCGCGGTTTGCCCAGGCGGGTGATGTCCGTATTGGATTGAAAATCGGGCTGTGCAATCACGCCTACCTTGTAGCCGGCGTTTAGGAGGACTTTGCCGATCAGCGCAACACCCATGAAAGGGCTGTCGATGTAGCTGTCGCCGGTGATGAGGATGATGTCGAGTTGGTTCCAACCGAGTTTTACCAACTCAGTTTGGGTGGTGGGCAGGAACATAAGCTTCTTTCTGATTGTTTTTTGTTGCGGATTGATTCTACCTTACAGAGCGGGAAGGTGTTGAATACCGTTTTTTGTAAAAGACCGAAGAAAATATAAGGCCGGAAAAATTTGGGGATTGTATACTATGGCTGGAAAATAAAAATTAGACAGAATTGGAGTTAGTCAAATGCGACACACCTATCGAAACAGACCCATTATCCGGCGCCGAATAAGGAGTTCTTTCCGGCGAGGCGGGCGCATGCTGGGTTTGGTTGGGCTGGCTGCTCTGGGATATACATTGCTGGACAAAGCCCAGCGGGAGGGGCAGCGCAGGACAGCGAATGTGACCGTGGACATTGATCCACAAGACTGGCAGGGCGGCTGATCAGCCAGGCTGTATGAGTCCTGATCAAAAATTGCTTATTCCCCGATAATTTTTACCAGTACTCGCTTGCGGCGTCGGCCGTCAAACTCGCCATAGAAGATCTGCTCCCAGGGGCCGAAATCAAGGCGGCCTTCGGTCACTGCAACAACGACCTCGCGTCCCATGACCTGTCGTTTGAGGTGGGCGTCGGCGTTGTCCTCGCCGGTGCGGTTATGGCTGTATTGCTCAATCGGTGTGTGGGGGGCTAATTCCTCCAGCCAATCCTCGTAATCCTGATGCAATCCGGATTCATCATCGTTGATGAACACTGAGGCGGTGATGTGCATGGCGTTGACCAGGCATAAGCCTTCCTGAATGCCGCTTTCATGCAGCGTTTCAATCACCATGGAGGTGATATTGATAAAGGCGCGGCGTGTTGGGACATTAAACCAGAGTTCTTTTCGGTAACTTTTCATCGATTTCCTTACTATCTTAATTGACGATCTTTTTCATGCGATAATTACCCTGAAAATTATCTATTGATTTCGAAGGAAGCCATCATGTCATCAAGTACATTCAGGCTGGGGAAGAAAGTGTTGGGATCCTGCGCTTCCAACCAGGCGATTGTATCAGAAATATATGCATCAAAGTTATTGGAAAACTCTTCCCAATCATCAACCTCACTGGACCCATCATTGGGCAATCCCATATGAATCACAGGCAGTACGGCGCAGATGTAATATCGGCCGTCAGCAGTCATTCCCTGATAGGTATAGAACAGATTTTGGTTGTCAACCGGGTAAAGTGATTGACCATACATCGTCAGATAACGCAGACCGGATCCGCTTTGGAAGTCAAAGTATTCAACCCTTGCATTGAAGATCTGCGCCGCAGGCCACATGGGCAGAAAGGGCAGAGAATCATGGAGTCCGCCTGTTGGGTGAGTGGCGAGGGCATTCTGTAAACCGTCAATAGACTCGGAGACATAGGGGCTTATGGCGAGATATTCGCCCACGGGATAAACAAGGATCTTGGCTGTATGAAAATGGTCTCCTACGGCGTAGGTGCTGAAGGTGAATTCATAATGGGTGGGGTAAGTCTCGCCGGCCATGGATTCCTCACCCATGTTTTGTGCTGGAATTGTGGCTGCGTTGACATTTAAGGCAATGCTTGAATCAAAAGAGAAACTGATGCCTTCATAAACGAAATCCGGCACTTGTTCCGGTTCTTCAGGCTCTGGTTCTTCTGTAGGAACGACGGGTTCTTCAGGGGATTGGTTTTCAAGAGCCGCTTGCGTCAATTGTATTGCCACAAGGGTTTGTTCGGCGCTGATATCATCGTCGTTGTTATTTCTAAAATCAATGGTACAGGCAAGTGAGCTTATTAGAATGGCTAAACAGGCTAGGAGTACAAATTTAAAGGCTCTGGTACGAATCATCATCTTTCTCCTTAAAATGAATAAATCACGGTGACTGTATTTATTTTATAATAAAATTTCAAGATTAGCGAACGTGATTTTGTACACTTTACTATGAGTCGGCATATCTTTAGAATTATTTGCTACAATGAGGGATAAAGAAATTGGTCATTTTATTTTGATAGGGAGCAAATTTCATGAAAACAGTAGACCTCAAGGAAGGCGATTGGCAAATTAGGTCGGCTGGCGAATCAGAATGGATCCCCGTATCTCTACCGGGGGAAGTTTATGTGGCGCTGATGCAGGCTGGAAAAATCCCAGATCCCTTTGAAGCTGATAATGAACGACAGGTGCAATGGGTTGCCCAGCAAGATTGGATTTTCAATGGAAATATCAAGGTGCCGAAAGATCTGTTGCAAGAAGACCAGGTATGGTTGTGCTTTGATGGATTGGATACGCTGGCGAAAGTATCATTGAATGAGAAGGTTTTGGGAGAGACGGACAATGCCTTCCGCTCCTATTCCTGGGAGGTGAAGGATCTGTTGAAGCCTGGAAATAATGTGATCCAGATCGTTTTCAAATCGCCGGAAAATTTTGTTTCAGAGAAGCAGGAACAGGAACCC
>Ga0307431_1001197_pt1 | contig 15341 bp, 7 predicted proteins | sample SalMarWE160170MG_FD_202155 | JGI IMG/M metagenome (GOLD analysis project Ga0307431, IMG submission 202155) | Salt marsh sediment microbial communities from the Plum Island Ecosystem LTER, Massachusetts, United States - WE1603-170 | ecosystem: Environmental > Aquatic > Marine > Intertidal zone >...
CGATAGCGTGCTGAAGATTGCCGCCCGAGTGGGGTCGTTATCCTACAGGGACTTTTACGAAGGCGCGAAGACACATACGAATCCCGCGAAATCAGATGAACCTGTGCTAACCGGATAGGCATAGTATTGAGGATATGTTCATTATCCGCTTTACAATTCCAGATTTTATTTAGCATACAGTTTTCTGGAACACCCTCGGGGCCAACAATGCGTGGCATATAGTGAAATCCAAACACATTTAAGTATTCGGTAGTCAAAACTTCAAGTCTTTGTCAGCTTCTTGACTCAAAAGCCTATCTTCCAAACAATAACACAAAAAAAGCCAACAATAGACTCAATAAACACGCTCCGTGCCATTTTCAAAAAACACGGAGCTGATATAAATGGAAACAGATTGGTTTGTAAAGGTGAAATGTCCAAGGCCCAATACGAGAATAAAGATTTTGCTCCACATAAAATATCCTCAAGAGATTATTAGTTTTAAAAGCCACCATCAGGATAAGTATCTCCCGATGAGGGCTTACTATACAACCAATTTGAATCGTAATTAACTTACAGCATCCTTTAAGGCCTTCCCTGGTACAAACTTGGGTACCTTCTTTGCCTTGATCGTCATTTCTTGTCCTGTCTGTGGATTTCTTCCTTTCCTGGCATTCCTTTGTGCCATCTTAAACGTTCCGAAACCAACCAGGGCAACTGTGTCCTTTTTCTTTAGTACCTTGGTAATGGTTGAAAAAACACAATCCACTGCTGCCTGTGCTTGTTTTTTTGTATTTACGATCTTTGTCACCTCTTTAACTAAATCTCTCTTGTTCATGCTCATTTCTCCTTTCTTTTTAATGGTGTTGTAGTTGATTAACAATGCCTTATAGGCTTTTACTTAAACCATGGTTCCCATAAAGAAAGAATTTTAGTCCAAAGCTCCGCGCCATCCCATGAGGTATAAGGATCGTTTCCTGTTTTTTCTATAAATATAAATCCCATAAAAATATCCAGCCAGACCCAGTTTGAATTAGGTATTCTCTTCTTTATCTTTAACCGTAACATCTCATAGAAGGATTCCTTCTTCAGTTAGAATTGTAATAGTTGAATCACTTAATCTTATTTGGTGTCGGCCTTCAAGAAATGCAGAATTTCGTACAGTCGATCCATCACAGGATGTGCCATATGTACTACCTAAATCATATAGCCACACATCAGCAGGGTAATTGACTAAAGCACAGTGACGTCTGCTCACACTTTGTTGTGGAAATATTATGTCATTTTCGTCACTTCGTCCGAGAGATATTATGGGTTGATCGGTACGCCATTTTTCTCCAGCACTATTCTCAATCTCGATCACATTTGGTTTCCATTTTTTAAGAAAACCAAACCGGAATTCTTGAAAAAGCAACTTGGATTTCAAAGGTACTTTTCCATCTATATCCCATGATGAAGGCCCTTCTTTAAAGACTTTCCAATTATATTCACTAAACAGGTTTCTGGTATCTACCTTATCAGGTACCTTTTCGCCTGATCGACCAAGAAGTAATTCACAGAGGAGCAAGTTGTTCTCGAAACATTTGTTCTCCTTATAATCTTGTAAAACAATATAAATTAACTCGGCGGCTGCTTCATAACGGCCGGTACAATAGAAAGCTTTTGATAGAAGATTATAGGTTTCATAGTCAGCGGCATTGCGCTGAAGATGATCATTTAACATTGAAATAGCTTCTGGATATTGGGCTTTTTCGAGGTATATCCAGCCGAGTTCTTTTTGAATATTTACTCTCGAATTAACCCGAACAGCACGCTCAAAATATCTGGACGCTTTTTCAATCCGCTTTTGAAACAACTCGAACTTTCCAGCCGTAACCAGAGCAGTCAAGCAATCAGGGTCTTGAAATAATGCTTGTTCCATGATTTTTTTGGCTTTAACCCATTTTCTTCTACTAAGATACCATTCGGCCTTTAAAGCTGCTTTATGCGCTTGAATTATTTTTCTATTAAACACATAAGGGACATGGCGTGATTCTAATGCTTCCTGAAATTCTTGCATTGTTTGAAACCTGAGCTCGGGCTTGGGTTGAAGCGCCTTTAAAATAACCTCTCTAATCCAAAGTGGATGTGACTCAGGAATGAAATCCAGACGGACTTTTGTGCTCAGCAGATCATCATCTGACATCCCTACAAATAGATCTGGCCCTGTCAAAAGTTCGAGGATGGTAATTCCAAGAGCATAAATATCAATTCGCCCGTCACTTCGTGAAACTCTTTCGGTTGCCAAAAAAAGTTCTGGCGCCATATAAGGGATGGTGCCGATTCTAGTATTGGCTACTCCAAAATCACCGATTTTAAGAAACCCTTTTTCATTAAAAAGAATGTTTTCGGGTTTTAAGTCATGATGAACCACACCTTTTTCGTGGATTGCATGAAGGGTGCTGCATAGTTCTATGGCCCAGCCTACAACACGTTCTATTCTAAATCGGCCTTTTTTTTGTAATGATTGCAAAAGAGAGCCACCACTGCAGTATTCCATAACGAGGAAAAGAGAATTATGATCCTTAAAATGGTGATGGAAACGAACAACATGCGGATGTTCTAGGTCGGCTAAAAATTGCATCTCTCTGATGAGATATATTTCTCGATCAGGATCGTTTAATGTTAGAGATTTTATTGCAACTAGTCGGTTTTTTAAAAGATAATCTTCAGCGAGATATACTTCGCCAAAACCTCCTTCGCCCAGCTTCGAGAGTATGCGATATTTATCATCAAGAATAGTACCGTCAGGTATGTTATAGATCATATCTATCTCATGGTGGTTAAACCATTATGAAATACCATAGGTAATTAACACAGAACTTTAGATTGATAATATTCGTTTCTCAGTCACAAAAGGGTATATATCCAGAGTAAGATGCTATTATTTCTTACAATCTTTATTCTTTTTCAAATCCCTGGCTCGTGAAGTTCAGTGTCCGACTGTTCTCCGTGACAACCCGAACAACGTGATCCGGAGCGCCAGAAGGAATCTCTGCCTCCACCTCAATCGTAACAGTTACCTTCGCGCCGACCAAACCGGAGAGATGCGCGATCACTTCGTCAGCAATGCGGCTGGCGTCGCGCCCGACGCGGGTAGTATCAAGGGTGACCGTGCCATGGAAGCGCTTGGGCTGCGTCGACGTGGGCACCGGTTGTTCGGGGGTTATGGTTCCCGGCTCTGGTGCCCCAATACCCCCTCTACCCTCGGTAGTTCCCGTTGGCGGTACATCGGCAGGCGCTTGGGCTCTTTCTGCCTCCAGTTGCTTGTGTGCGACTTCCGGTTTTACGAGCAATCCCGGCGTATCCGCATCGGGCAGGGACACGAGCTTGCCCCCACGCAACCCACGATAACGGTCTGCGCTTTCGTCAAAGCTGTCTGCAAACCCGAAAGCATCCTGCACCCATGTAAGCAAGGACAGCCCATCTCGTATTGCATTGAGCAGCACCAATGAATTTTTGAGCCGCGGCAGGTAGATATAGCGGGCGAAGTCTTCTACAAGTTGCTTGATGACCACATGATTTCCACGCCAGAGCGGAACGCGATCCAGTTCCATCCTAAGCCTCGTGGCCGCATATCCGGTAATTAGTAATTCGTCATTTTTAAGTTTCTTGCTCGCCCGCACAGCCAGCGCATCCTGCCCCGAGAGCCTCATAGCCTGCCACTCGATCGCTGCTTGCGGGGTCGGCTGAACAGGGACCAACAGCCATTGGTACGTCTCCGGTAATCGCGCCGTCACGGTGCCGTTGGCTGCGGTTTTCTGGATTTCGGCTTGCTTCACCTGTTGCGGGTCAAGATTGAGAGTCACCTTCTCTGCCAGGATCGACTCCCAGGCCAGATACTTACGGATCGCCTCGTCGAGATCTTGCAACCGCGTTTTGTCTGCCGCAAGGAAGACAAGTGTGTTGCGGAATAGTCGAGGCGTGTTGCCACGCGACTCGATAATGGCCTTGGCGGCAATCCCTGCTGCACTTTCCGGCTCTCTACTGTACGGGTGTTCGGCCCCCAGTACAACCAGTCTTGCGTCGAGGTCATCCGGTACGTCGTGTCCCGAGTGTGGCATGGGGTGGATGCGGCTAAACTCGCCAGTCTGGTGCAGATTCTCGCGTAACCGTTGGTTTAGTTCAACCACAACCTTGTCAGGATCGCGTTTTAACTGCTCCGCGCGGTCCTCGGCGAGCTTAGTAACGGTCGGTTGAGTCGAGTACCAATATCGCGGGCCATCCTGGTAGAGGTAAGTAGCCGCACCGGCTAGCCGTCGTAGCGCATCGCCGAACACTGCCGGTGATTCGCCCGGCATCACACATCCGAGCTTAATTTGCCGATCTTCGAGACCGCGATGGGCGGCGGTAGCGATGGGTGCCGAGCCCAGATAGATTGTACGCGCCACGCGACGACATGCTGCTAATTTGCCAAGGTTCGGTACCTCACCATCCAGCTGAAGTGGCAAGGAATTTGGGCCATCCACGTCCTTTTCGATCACGGGTACCCAGTTATCCGATAGGTAGCGCGTCAATTCGAACTGTACTCGCGAATCGTCAATCGAAATGTTCGCTGGCAGGATGAGCGGATTTTTGTCGCCCTTCTCCCACAGGCTGTGGATTACCCCCGCCATCAACCGCAGCACGCCTCGTGTACGCTGGAATTTCACCAGCGTTGACCAGTCGGTGTAGAGCCGGTCAAAGATCTCGGGGTGGATCGGGTAAGCTGCCTTGATGCGCTTTTCATAATCGGCATCGCGGCACTCAAGGGGGAACTCTGCCTGTTGCGCCCGATAGAAGTCCGCGAAGGCTCGTGCCGCCACATCACGGTCCTTGAACTGTGCCGGATCGGTCATTGGCTCGAACAACCGTCGCCGCACGATTTCAAAGCCTTCCTCCGCGCTTGCGGGTCGCCATGAGGACTCCAGACGCCCCACCACGTTCCGGAGCCGGTCGAGTGCTTCGCGGCCGCGCTGGCCCCCTACTTCTACGTCATCCGCCTGCGCGTGAGGCGAACCGCCGTGTCCGAGGCCGGGAGACTGATCACCAGAAGACAGTTTCCGGCGAGTTTTGCCGATTCCGTCAACACCTGGGCGAATGTGAACTGGGTTTCAAACCCTCCAGCCGGCAAATCACTTTGATCGTGGAGCTGGCGTGCGTATGCCACCCATTCGTCGATCAGGATCAGACAAGGCCCATATTCCGTGAACAGTTCGCGCAACACGTCACCCGGGCTGGTTGCTTTCTCGTCATCGGCCTGAATACGGGCAAAAGCCTTCTTGCCGCCCAGCTGCCAAGCCAGTTCCCCCCACAGTGTTCGTACTACGGTGCCGTCAGGTTTGGTGGAGGGGTTACCGGGCGAGATTTTATTGCCCACCAAAACCAAGCGACGGGCGGGCAGCACTTTCGATGCCATGGCATCCTGCATGACCGCATCTATGCCTGATAGCTCCGTGGGCGCGATGCCGGAAAACAGATGATAAAGAGCCAGCATGGAGTGTGTCTTACCACCACCGAAGTTGGTCTGAAGCTGCACTACCGGATCGCCACCCTGTCCGGCAAGGCGATGCACCGCACCGACAAGCATCCCCTTCAGGCTTTCGGTGAGATAGGTGCGGCGGAAAAACTCGACCGGGTCCCGATACTCGTCCGTTCCTTCTCCCAGATGCACCTGCCATAAGTCGGCGGCAAACTCGGCGTGTTGGTAGCGGCCGCTGGCAACATCCCTGTGTGGTGTAACCACCTCGCGCCAGGGCTTGAGATGATCCGCCGCAGTGCTTTCGATGGCTGTGCTGGCAGTTTTCCGCTTCTCACCTCGTACCTGCTCGTCAAAACGAAGGCGCAAGAGTTCCATCTTCATCTTCTCTATTTCATCAGCTTGCGGCGCTGACACGGCTGCCAGGAGCCGTGGCGCCGAGTCGAGTGCGCGATAGGTATCGTCGCCGGAGAAGGTCTCCTGGTGCGCCCATTTGTTGCGTTGCTCGCGCAGTTCGCTGACCAGGCTCCGTTCGGTGTGCCCGAGGGTCAGGCGGAAAACATTGTTCCAGGATTCCCACATGAGCCTCAGCAGGACACCCGCATCCCATTGCTCCATCGGCTTGTTCGCGTTCAGGCGGTCATCGCCTATAAATCGGATAGCCTCTGCCTCGGTGCGATCTTTGTATACGTTTGTGAACTCTCGCTGGACGAAGGGACCGAGCCCGCTTTTTAGAAGCTCAAGCGCCTTGCCGGCGCGTTCGTAGTTGGTGATGGCCATGGGTTACTCCTCGTTTTCATCAAACATTGTGGTTTGTGTGGTGCGTGACCTGCCGCTTTCGCGTGCCAGACGGCTGATTTCAGGCCAGCTTTGCACCAGGCTATTGTAGGAAAGTGCCTCTGCAGCGCGCTTCTTGCGCTCGCAAAGAGTATAGAGCCGGTAGGACAGATTGCGGGCGGTCTCTGCTTTAGATCCCAGCTTGGCGACGAGTGTAGCTGCGGCACCTTCACCGCCAGATTCGAGCGCGCGGATGAGTTGGTGAACCCCTTCCCAGGCTGTCAAACGTTTGTCCGTCTCCGGGTCCCAATCTGCAGGCAGCTCATCGGGGCTAAGCAGTCGTACCTTGCCCCCTTTGGACGCTAGGATGCCCGCTTCCACCATACCATTGACGCTTGTGTTCTTGGCCTTGGAGAGGGTTTCGGCCACTCCGTACTCGCCCTCGGCGAATCCCGACTGCTCGAACCACGCCAGCGCCCAGCGACTATCGGCATCGAAGTCGCCTTCCTTTTCGGCCAAGGCCTTGTCGAGGGTTTGATTGATAAGCGCCAGCGCCTCACGCACAGAAAGCGACTTTCCCTCGGCATCGAGTACCTCTGCGTAACGTGTGTAGACCGACATTCCCGGGCCGATAGATGCTTGTGCCAGGTCCACCGGGGCGATGTTGCCTCGCTGCAAGTGAGCGAGTGCAATAGGAAGTTCTGTCTTGAGTGCGTTGACGAACTCACGGCGTGTTGCGATTTTCGCGCCATCTGTGTGCTTGCGGCAGACTATGATGATACTGGAGGCAAGGACATTAATCTTTTTCTTTAAGGCTTCCGTACGTTCCGTCCTTACCGGCCATGTACCGGTAACGGCGAAGCCTGCGCGAATCACGGCGTCGAGAAAAGTCTCCCAACCGGTGCTGGCTATTTTATTGACACCATCGGTCTCTGACTGTTTGAAGGCGTAGTAGATGGTAACCGGAAAAGCTGGGTGGGACTGCTCGGCAATGCGGCGCATGGCTTGCGTCATGCCGCTCAAGAAGAAGGCCTCCGCTTTCGCTTTGCTGCCATGGCGATAGGGTGTGGCCACCAACTCCTCGGCCTTGGGCACGGCTAGCGTGGCGAAAAGATCCGGGAAGACGGTATTCAAAGAACGGCGCAACCAAACGTAGAAGAAGCCTGAAAGGTCAGCATAGCCGATGTTGTCATAGTAAGGCGGATCAGTTGATACCACCTTATTAAAACTGGTTAATTGCAGCCCAGCGTCTAACTGCAACGATTTCCCTGCAGGCGCAGCAGGGAGACTTACAAAGAGCTTGAATATTGTCCCAATAGTCGAGCTGAAGGAAGCACCGCTACCAAAGGGGTTGGACTCGGCAAAATCCCAACCCATTGGGATTGCTTGACGTGAAAAAAGATTCTTTATGTTTTGATTTGTGGTATTCTAAACGGATAGAGAACAAAACAAATCTGTCCAGCGGGAGATCGCCAATGCTAAATATAGACCTACTGCATCGGCATAAGCTGTTACGCCATTGCCACCGTCGGCGAAAGACTTGCCATCATCGGGTAGGCCTGTAGACAAAGCGTCATGCTTTGCCTGTTCGCAGGTCTCCTCCACCAGGTCCGAGAAGGTCGTCAGCGTCACGAGCTGGCGGGAAGTGAAGAAGTCACCCCACTTCGTTATCCCGTACTCCCTAACTCGAAAACCGAGGGCCTTCTCCGGCAGATCTGTTTCAGGAATATCGACAGGCTTTTCGCATTCCGCTATTACTTCCATCTTTGAAGTCGGTGACAAATAGATCCGTCCGCGATCGCCTTCGGCAACAATGGCCATCAGCCGTGCTCTTATTCGACCGGCTTTCGCCTCCGATCGTAGATACTCAAACCGCATAGGTGTTCCTGATATTAGACAAAGGAAGATGCTGCCGCTACTACCCGATTTGGTGCCCCTCTTCAACGCCTCCGCGTCTTTGGGTTTACCCATCTTTACTGTAAAGCTATAACTTCCATTTTCGATTATCGGTTCGACATAGGCCTCTTTGCCTGCTTTTGTGGATAGCATGAAAGTAGTGGCAAGCGGAACATCCAAATTGGCAAAGGCAGGATTGGGGCTATTCACCGTACGCGCCCAGATCCATGCAATGGTCGTTAGCTTCCGACCCACATAAGGCTTGAGGTCCGGCCGCTCCATTGCCATTTCTACCGTCACTTCGATCTTGGGGTAGAGGTGGCCGATGCGTTTTTCGGCTTCGTCGCGCATCCACTTTCCGTAATAACGCACGTCTTCGGCCAAACCCTGTGCACCGTGCCAGGTTTTCTGAAAAAGCGTTTTCTCCTTGCGCGACTTCGGGTTTATGGGCGGACGACCCGCGAACTTTGGCGGAATCTCGATCATCGCCTTGTTGATCAGTACCGCCACCGGGTTGAGATCCGAGGCATAGCTCTTAAGACCCAGACGTTGCGCCTCCAGCGGGAGTGATCCGCCACCGGCGAAGGGGTCGTGAAAAGCTGGCAGCTTATAGCGGTCGAACAGTTCATTTGCTCGCGGATGGTCGGCGTTTTCCGCACAGGCCCGCCGCCAGCTTTGCCAGATCTCGTCCCGCGCCTGCTGCAAGACCGTCTCGTTCGTCGTGTTCTTCCACAGAACCAGGTCTTCGATAATGCGGAATAGCCGTTCCCGTTCAATATCGGCAACGCATTCCGGGAGAGTTGGCTCGGGGCCTGGTGCGGGGATGGACGTATCGCCTTGGCGGTGAGCCTCCTCATATTGAGTCTTGCGTACCTCCCAAATGCTTTTCCGCTTACCGAGTTCTCTGGTTGCTACCCGTTTCTTATTGGGATCGCTCAGAAGGGTTTCCGTATATCCAGATGGATCATCCACCATCTGCGCAAAGATAACAGCCCTTGCCACCGCCAGACGCCGCCGTGCCCACCAGACATGCAAAGAACGTGGGTGTCGAGGTGTGAAGGGACTGCCCTCGCTTACGCAGGCCTCGTTTATGGCATCCAGCGGCAGGGCTACTTCAATTAATTTCTTGCGGTAGGTCGTATTGCTCATATCTCTCCTATTAGGTTTTTCTATTACTTTATGACCTAATCAAATCTAATCTAATCTGAAAATAATTTATAAAAACAGCATGTTATCATTGGGCTTATTAGGTCTTTAATTAGATAAACCTTATTATTCCAATAAAATTGTGAGCTATCTTTGTTAGCGCACAATCAAAGTGCACATTCCTATTTTTTCATCCCAAGTAGTTAAAAGGCACCATTTCCATTTTATCTCTATTGCCCGCTTGTTTGCCCACGGGCAAAAGACCGGGCAATCATTTTTCAAGCCGGAATGTGTCAATCGTCTCCCGTTTCCGATAGGTTACTAACAGGCCCCTATGTGCTTAACTGCGCGAAAAAGATGTATTCCGCACAATGGCCATCTGTTAAAATAGATTTAAATTCAATTAGATACACCTCATTGCGGCAATCGAATTGTGCGTTCTCTTTGTGCGCGCACAATTAAAGCGCACAATGTTAAGATCCGCCATTAGAGGGGAACCAACGTGTGGTCCGTGTTTTACCCTTTTTGAGTATAAGACCCCCCTTTCTCATTTCATTCAGAAGTCGAGCAATCTGGAACCGAGACAGAGAAGGCAAAACTTGTTGAAATTCCTCCATTCGGGCGCCTTCAGCCTTACTGTCACGAATGTGTTTGAGCAAAAGCGCTTTGTTAGTTTCTTTGTCAAGGCCGACCTTTCGGGTGTAGACACCCTTCCGGCCTGTTATAGCATAGAACCGCCTGGCAAGAACATAGCGGGCGCCGCGCCCCCGACCCGTGAGTTCTAAAACACCCGTTTCAACAAGGTAAGAGAGCCGTGGTTTAAGCTCCTCCTGCACAGGCAAGCCTCGATGCACCCGGTCTAAGATTAAAAAGTCCTGCGTGGAAAACGAAATACTCCGTTCCCTGCTAATTCTCTCAAGAAATAAGACAAATGCAGGGTCTTGGACTTGTCCTTGGAGGGCAAGGTTCACCTGGTAGCGGTCTGTTCCGGTGAAATCAGGAGGCAGTTTGCCACGGCGAATGGCTTCTTCAAATATGAGGTTCATACCCTGCCCGGAACGTTCAACGAGTCCGCACTTGGCAAACAGGTCGGCTATGCGGCGGTTACGAGGGTATTGACGGTCCAATATGTTCTCAAGGGTAATACCAGGAGGAAAACCGCCCGGACTTTCTATTTTAAGGTGCCGCGGGTATTGACGCACAAACACGCTTCCGCCAAGACGATAATCGCGATGACTCACCGCATTGAGAATGGCCTCCCTAACGGAGCGTTCTTCAAACGTGGGGATATCCCAAATGAATAAGCCATCCTGATAGTGCTGGAGGTCATTTCGGAGATTTATGGTATTCCAGAGATCGTCATAGAAGTAAAAGAAAGATTCCCTGTATTCCTTGCGCTGTTGGGCTGGGCCAGAAGCTTCTGTTGAACGGTACTCGAAAACGACCTCGGCCTGAGCCAAATGCCGGCCTAATGCCTGACGTGTTCCGAATAAAACTAGAGCCGCATATGTTACGTTTCCATCTACAACGGCTTCCGCATCCTGCAAGAGTTGTTTACGATCAAGTCGCCCCAGTGCTTTATTAGCGGATTTCTCGATCCACCGTTTCCGAAAGTCCTCAATTGCAACTGGATCTAAGTCGACCAGGGTGGCCCCCTGGCAAAAATCAGCCGAGAAATCATGGCCGACTTCATTGAAGATTTCCCGGAGCTGCTCTTCTGTCATGGGTACCAGACTGTCCCCCCGTCGGGTCCAGTAAATACCATCCGCCTGTATGGGGACCCCCACTGGTCTTGGCGGCACAGTTAAGACAAGAACCCTACCTTCCGGATGATGAATCTCGTCAACATCTACTCTGAGGCGAAGCTTTTCAACCAAGCCCAAACGGGTGCGCTCCTGTTGAGAGAAGGCCTGTGTGCCTGTAACCTGGCGAGGCCTTTTATCGGTTATGCCAAGGGCTACTCTGCCGCCCCCCTCGTTCGCTATAGCGGCACAGTACTTGAGAAGTTTGTCGAATTGATAGCTGTGCCTTGCTTCCTTGAACTCCAGATTTTCACCCTCCATAGCGTCCATCAATCTCTGAAGTTCTTCCAGTGAAATAGTCATCGTAGGTCCTCGGCTCGCTCTATCAGTTCATGCAAGTTATAGTTCACGCTTGTTACACCAAAATCAGGCTCCCGGGTGAATGGCCTATGCACATAGTATACCCTGCATCCATTGTAGGTTTTCCCATAACTTGCACCAGGCTCTGCCACCTGCCAAGGATCAACCTTTAGATCCGTGTCAGGCGGTACCAATACCAAGGCAAGAATGAAGTCCTCTGGTTTATTGAATGCAGTTAGTATTTCATTCTTAGAAATTGTGACAGTCTGTGCACCCATTCTGCGACCCTTAACTTCAATAAAGCGCAGTTTCCCTGTGCCTGGGATTGCAGACTCTATGTCATAACCGCACTTCTCCTGGCTCACATCCTTAGGAATGAAATCTAGTGACTTCTCCACGTCCATCACGGCTTGCATGGCCATTTGCTCAACCCGCTTCGTCTCTTTTGCAAAAAGATCAGCTCCCTCCTCTCTCTTTCCTTTGAGTTGGGCTATGAGCCCGCCAGGAACAACCAGGGCGCCTCCCATCACCACCGGAGGAAGGGGAGAAATTTGTCGTTCCTTTGCCAATTCCTCCAAACGATTCTGAAGGCGGACTTGAAGTTCATCTGCACGCGCCCTGGCTTTGGCCGAGTTAATGCGGGCATTCAGCTTTCCAGCGAGTTCCTGGGCCTTTAGCTCCTCTGCACGGTGGTCCCAATATGCGATTTCTTTTGTCAGTCTGTCTTTGACAGCAGCAATGGTCTTGGCGACCAGTTCCTCTTTACGATCCTTTACATCCTGAAAATGCCTAGGAACCAGGTGGGTAATGGCATAACTGGTTGCCCTGGATTCCAAATCAACATGAAGCCATGCCTGTTTTAGTACAGGAGCTACCAAAGAGCGCTCCTCATCTGTTAAAGGCCTGTAATCCAGATAGGGCGCGTAACCGGCATTTTTGGTATTTCCCTGTTCATCAATCTCCACGAACTGGATTTGGCGGGATACTACACGGCGATTACCATGCTTATCTGTACGTGCATCCGCCACAGAGTGTTCGATATAGAACAGGGCACGAATATCCTCACCCGGATCCGATTCATTCAAGAAAATGGTGCCCTGTCTTAAGAGATTTCGATATCGTTCAAGGATAATGTCTGTGGTTGCATCGAGAAGGGGTTGACCTGGACACACAAAGGTCGCGAGAGGTTTTCCTGGAATACTGATCAGATCCTTCTCAAAGCAGATCCTTTCATATCGGGTGAGTACTGCCTCTCCCATACCAATTAGTCGGTCCCGGTTCCGGATAACTGCCGGCACGTGCTTGATCTCATATCGTTTTGGCTCTCTTTCCCGGGTACTTCCTCCCAAGAGCTTGAAGGCTTCTAGGAAAAAGGATGCGATAAAATGGGGCTGAAGGCGGCGTGCCTCGGCACGCTCCATATTCTCCCGAATTTTGTGTATTCGTGAGGAATCTATGGAGTCATGGGCAAGCGCCTTCTCTTCCAGTAGTTCTTTTAGGCGCTTCTTATCCAGGGCCTGTTCAACCTGCTTTGTGAGTCGCGCTCGGACATCTGGTCGATCACCGTAACGAATCGCCTCGATCAGAACTTTCCTGAGCTCTGCACTGCCAAGCGCCTTTCCCAGGACATTAAATACCGCACCCCCCAGAGCTTCTCTTTCGGCCTCAAGCTTCCTGAGAAGGGTTAAATACACATCTCCTTCACGGGTCTCTTCAGCCACCAGGTTCCAGAGATGACATACTTCAGTCTGACCAATACGATGAATTCGTCCAAAACGTTGCTCGATGCGATTGGGATTCCAGGGGAGATCGTAGTTGACCATAAGGTGCGCACGCTGGAGGTTGATACCTTCTCCTGCTGCGTCTGTAGCTACGAGGATTTGAACGTCTTTGTCCTGTTTAAAGGCCTCTTCAGCCTTTTTCCTATCCTCTCTGCCCATACTGCCGTGAATGTTAATGACAGCATCAGGACGGCCCAGTAATGTTCTGATTCGATCAGTAAGGTAATTAAGGGTATCTCTGTGTTCCGTGAAGATAAGCAGTTTATGTCTTGTCCCCTCCGTGTCAAACATCTCGCGGTTTTCCTGAAGAAGGTTGGATAACTCTTCCCATTTCTTATCCTGGCCACTTCGGCGAACCTGCAATGCAAGGACCTCTAAATTTTGCAGGGTTTTAATCTCGGCCTGGAGTTCTGCAATGGTCTGGGCTGCTGTGGCTAGGTCTATTATTTGTTCTTCTGTTTCCTCTACCTCAGCATCGGTTGCGTCTTCCAGATCCTCTAAATCATCTTCTGTTATGGTTGGTGCCCATGCCTCTGATTTAAAGCGAGATTCTGCCCCCCGCTTGAGCAACTCTTCTTCTCGCAGGCGGCTTTCCAGCCTTTCTCGCCGTCTCCTGATAGACTGGTAGATCGCCTCGGGGGATGAGGCAAGCCGTCGCTGCAGGATAGTCAGAGCAAAACCTACCGTTCCTTTTCGCCCTTCACTTTCAAGGGCATCGGCCCTATTAAACTCTTCCCTCACATAATTGGTCACTTGTTCATATAATATTGTTTCCTGGTCGGATAATTGATAGGTGACCGAATAGGCCAATCGCTCTGGAAAAAGAGGTGTGCCATCAAATTTGAGCAGCCCCTCCTTAACCATTCGGCGCATTAAGTCCGAAACATCGGTCACATGAACCCCATCGCGGAATTTTCCTTCAAAACGATCACCATCTAGGAGGGCCATAAAGAGCTGAAAGTCTTCTTCCTTTCCATTGTGGGGCGTTGCAGTCATGAGGAGAAAATGGCGGGTCAGTTCAGAGAGAAGCCTTCCCAGCTTTCTTCGTTTGGTCTCTTTGATTTCACCGCTAAAGAAAGAGGCAGACATCTTGTGAGCCTCATCGCATATGATGAGATCCCAGTCGGTTTGTTTCAATTTAATCTGTACATCCTCATTGCGGCTCAGTTTGTCTAAGCGGGCAATAAGGAGGGGGATCTCTTGGAAGGCATTTCCTGTGCGAGCAGCCTCTAGGCGATCATTTGTCAGTATATCGAAGGGAAGGTGAAGCCGGTGATAAAGTTCATCCTGCCATTGATCCACAAGATTTCCCGGGCAGACAATCAAACAGCGATCCAGGTCTCCGCGGACCATCAACTCTTTGATAAAAAGGCCAGCCATGATCGTCTTGCCTGCACCGGGGTCGTCGGCAAGGAGAAAACGAAGGGGCTGCCGAGGAATCATTTCTTCATATACTGCAGTGATCTGATGAGGCAGGGGATCGATTAGTGACGTGTGGACTGCGAGAAGGGGATCGAAAAGGTACGCCATACGGATGCGGTAGGCTTCAGAGACCAAACGGAGCATTGCAGCATCGGCATCAAAGCTCCAAGATTGGCCAGGTTGGATGATCTCAAGGGTTGGCTCCTTGTCTCTATAAAGTAGTTCATTCCCAGGCTTCCCAGATGAATCCTTGTATGTTAGCTCTACAACAGAGTCACCGTGCCACTTGACGTTGATAATTGTTACAGGACCATCCGGTCGGATGCCTTTTACTGAGGATCCTTCCTTGAGATCTTCAAGACGAGCCATGGAGTTCCCTCCTTAATAAGCTCATTATGTTCATAGGTTACCCCGCTTCTTTATATGCCCAGCGTTGATATTAGATGCTCTTTTATCGCACACTCTCTCTTGATCACAAAATTATCAAAATCATCTTCTTTCATATACTCGTAGGCTTTTTCAGATATAAAGTGTTTTTTCAAAATTTCTTTTACCTTGGTTTCGTCTCCGTACTTCTTGATCATTTCAGAAATATATTGAGAAGGTTTCTTGTTTTTAATTTCATTATTTGTTTCGTCCAAAAGTAACGTCCTATTTACAACAAAATCTCTGATATCCTTGAAAGTTTTGCTTTTCTCCGGATCCAACCCCTTGACTTGTTTTGGAAAAATATGATGGTCA
>Ga0307431_1001198_pt1 | contig 15333 bp, 13 predicted proteins | sample SalMarWE160170MG_FD_202155 | JGI IMG/M metagenome (GOLD analysis project Ga0307431, IMG submission 202155) | Salt marsh sediment microbial communities from the Plum Island Ecosystem LTER, Massachusetts, United States - WE1603-170 | ecosystem: Environmental > Aquatic > Marine > Intertidal zone >...
AGCATCCTGTTATTACCATCGAGCAGCAATTCTGCTGTCCCTTTGAAAAAGTTCCTCAGAAACATATTATGTTCACGGTTATATGGATTGATCCTTCTCCTGATTTTTTCCAGTTGCCGGTTCCAGTCCTCGATGGAATAGAGGACCAGACAGTTTTCAAAAATGTCTTTCCTGACCACAAAATGATCCGGTGCACCGGCAGGCATCTGTTTCTTGAATGCCATCGGGAGTATTATTCTGCCTTTAGCATCTACTTTGCACGTATAATCACCAATAAATGTGGCCATGCTCTTTTTTAACATTAAAACGCTAAATTAAATAAAAAATATCCACTTTACTCCACTTTGCTCCACTTTTTTTCTTTCGTTGTTAATAACTTTTTCGCATCAGACTATCAGGTGATCAGGAATTCATTGACTTTTCGGCAACATCTCACAGGGAATCTCTCTTCATTTTTGTATCTCACCCCAGCCTCCCGCCATAGCGGGACAGGCTCTCTCCTTAAGGAGAGGGGCTATAGAATTGACAATCTATTTTATATATCACCACGGAGTTGCGTCAGCCGTCTTTGTCGGCCGAAGGCCGTAACCTTTGGCAAAGGTTGAGGATGAAATGGATCAATAATCAATATTTTAATAAATTTGTAATCTGTGCTTAGAATTATAAGCAAAACAGCAAATGACTGATTACCAGAATAAAACCGAATGTTTGCAAATTGATGTTGAAAAGGTTCTGTTTTCCAGGAATCCGTCATTAAAAAGAACTATCCCGCGATTCCTGATTAACTATCTTAAGAAGATTGTCCATCAGGATGAATTAAATGATTTTCTGAAAACCACGGGAAATATCAGGGACGCTGAGTTTATCAGAGCAGGTCTGGATTATTTCAACATAAAATACAGAGTTTTCGGCAGTGAGAATATTCCTTCATCAGGCAGGTATATCTTTGTTTCAAACCATCCTCTGGGCGGGCTGGATGGCCTTGTATTTATAAACGAAGTGTCAGGATATTTTAAGGATGTTAAATTTCCTGTAAATGATATTCTAATGAATATCACTAATTTGTCAGGCATATTTGTACCTGTGAATAAGCATGGCGCCCAGGGAAAAGAGGCGGTACGGATGATAGAGGAGGCCTACTCATCATCATGCCAGATACTTTATTTTCCTGCAGGTTTGTGTTCAAGGAAGAAAAAAGGAATAATAAAAGATCTGAAGTGGCATAAGAGTTTTATTTCCAAAGCGATACAGCATAAAAGGGATATTATTCCGGCCTATTTTTCCGGAAGAAATTCCAACTTCTTTTATAACCTCTCCAACATCAGAAATTTTCTGGGAATAAAAGCGAATATCGAGATGCTCTATCTGGCCGATGAGATGTTCAAACAAAAAAACAAAGAGATATTTCTGGTTTTCGGGGAAAGAATCCCCTGGCAAACATTTGACAATACCAGATCGCCGGTTGAATGGGCCGATTGGGTAAAGTCAAGATCATACTCACTGGGATCAACTTTTTTTGTATAATTTGAAAAATATTTAAATTGCAATCGAATTTTCAGGCAAAATATTCGGAAACTTAAAATTATTTTAAATAAATGAACCCTGTTGTTGATCCGTTATCAAAGGATCAGATAATTGCAGAGCTTACAAAAGACAAGCTTCTCCGTCGTACCAATAATGGAAATAACGAAGTATATATTTTCGACAATAATAGTTCCCCTGCACTGATGCATGAAGTCGGGAGAATAAGGGAAATCACATTCCGCCATGCCGGAGGTGGTACCGGAAAGGAGATTGATATAGACGAATTTGATACTGCCACAGAAGATCCTCAGCGTCAATTAATAGTATGGGATCCTGATAACATGGAAATTGTTGGCGGATACCGGTTTTATTATCCTCCGGCAGGGTGCGTGTCCTGTGATGTTAATAAACTTGCCTCCTCAACCTATTTCCGGTTCTCGCAAAAATTCCTGACAAAGTATTATCCTCACATGATGGAGCTTGGTCGTTCTTTTGTTCATCCCGATTACCAGTCACGCAACATGGGAAGAAAAAGCCTCTTTGCTCTTGATAATCTATGGGACGGACTTGGTGCAATTGTCATTGATAATCATCACCTTAAATACGTTTTCGGTAAGGTAACCATGTATCCTCATTTCAACCAGAAAGCAAGGAATATGATCCTTTACTTTCTTAAGAGGCACTTCAGTGATCCCGACGATATGGTGGTACCTGTTGATCCGGCACAGATTGACTTACATGAGAATGAGATGAAAAAGATATTTACAGGATGGAGGTATAAGGAAAACTACAAAATACTGTCAAGGGAGGTCCGGAACCTCAATGAGAGCATACCTCCATTGATCAATGCATACATGAATCTGTCCCCGACTATGAGAACTTTTGGCACTTTTATAAACCACAAATTCGGAGATGTGGAAGAGACGGGCATTATGATCACTTTAAGAGACATTTATGTTGAAAAGATCAACAGGCATCTCGCTTCCTACAAGATAGATTTTGAAATCAGATGGTTTTCACACGACAATCAGTAAGCCCTAATATTTATCCCCTCCATGTAATTAATAAATGACTGGTTAGCAACCTTATTTCCACCCGGTGTCGGATAATTACCCGTGAAATACCAGTCGCCCGTATGGCCGGGGCAAGCCTGGTGAAGTCCTTCAATTGACTGATAAACAATCTCCACCTCTGCTCGTATATCATCTGTTTTAAGCATCGCGGATATCTTTTTTGATATCTCTTCGGGACAAAAAGGTTTATAAATCTCCCTCACAATATTTCTCACTTCCTCAACTGGTTTAAGTAACTCAGCTTTCGCTTCTTCATAGATCTCATGGATCAGCGATTCTTTACCTTGATCCTTTAGTAGCTCTACTGCTGCCCTGAAAGCAATAAGATCGCCCAGTTTTGCCATATCAATCCCATAGCAGTCGGTGTATCTCAGCTGAGGTGAAGACGAAACAACAACTATCTTTTTCGGCTCAAGCCTGTCGAGTATTTTAATAATACTTCTTTTAAGGGTGGTACCCCTCACTATCGAATCATCAATAACCACAAGGTTATCAATACCCCGTCTGATCACACCATATGTAACATCATATACATGTTCAACCAGGTCGTCGCGGCTTTTGTCCTCTGTAATAAAAGTTCTCAGCTTGGCATCTTTTACGGCAATCTTCTCGACCCTGGGCCTGCGGCTTATGATTTTTTCGAGCTCCTCCCTCGACAGCTTATTGCCTTTTTCAAGAATGATCTCCGTTTTGGAATGATTAATATAATCCTCGACACCTTTTACAAGGCCATAGAATGCACTTTCGGCAGTATTGGGGATATATGAAAAAACAGTGTTTTCAATATCATAATCCACTGCTTTCAGTACAGGCTGTGTAAGTGATTCCCCAAGTTTCTTTCTTTCCCTGTAGATTGTTTTATCGGTACCTCTGGAGAAGTAGATCCTTTCAAATGAGCATTTCCGTGGTTCAGCCTCTTCCCTTATCTGTTCAATATTTGTTTCACCTGATGCCTTGACTATCAATGCACATGCCGGGGGAAGTTCATTAACATCGCTTGTTCTGACATCGAAGATCGTCTGAATAACAGGTCGTTCCGAAGCAACAACAACAACTTCCTCATCGATATAATAAAACACAGGCCTTATACCCGACGGATCTCTCATTACAAAAGCATCACCATGACCTACCATTCCGGCCATTGCATAGCCACCATCCCAGTTACGGCTTGCTTTCCTGAGAACATTTGCAAGATCGAGGTTTTCTTCGATCAGTGGTGAAATTTCTTTTTTTGAATAACCCTGTTCTTTAAATATCCTGAATACTCTTTCATTTTCCTCATCGAGCCTGTGTCCGATATTTTCGAGTATTGTAACGGTATCAGAGAAATCGACCGGGTTCTGACCCAGATCAACAAGGCTGCTGAAAACATCTCCCACATTGGTAAGGTTAAAGTTGCCGGCCATAACAAGGTTTCTCGATCGCCAGTTGTTCTCGCGGCTCACAGGATGAACATAGTCAATATTGTAATTCCCGTATGTGCCATAACGCAGATGTCCGAGATAAACATCGCAGACAAAAGGAACATATTTCTTTATATAATCCAGATCATTTAATCCCTGGTGATGACTCCTGTTTGCTTCGTCGATATCTTCGTAAATAAGACTGAAAATCTTCTTTAATGGATTTGCTTTGTTGGACCTTTGTCTGAAAATATACCTGTTCCCGGGCTCCACATTCAGTTTTATACCGGCTATTCCCGCACCATCCTGCCCGCGGTTATGCTGCTTCTCCATCATCAGGTACATCTTCTGTAAACCATAGTCCCATGTGCCATACTTTTTAATATAGTACTCCATGGGCTTTCGCAATCTTAACATTGCAATGCCGCATTCATGTTTAATACTATCACTCATAGCTACTTATGATTCAGGTCCGGGAAATTTATAATATCCGGAACAAGGTAGGCATTTGGATATACTCTCCGTATTATCAGCAGGTATTTTGTGGCTTCCGTTTTGGTTCTGAAATCCCCGACTCTTATTTTATAATAACCCGGAGCATCAAATCTGGAATATGATGCGATACCAGGAAATTTGCTAATAAACTCAGCCCGGACTTTTGCTGATACCTCACGTGCATTCCTTGAAGAACTGTTGTAGATCTGGATACGCCATCCATCCATTCCTTTCAGATTCTTATTGTAAAAAATATATCTGCTTAACAGTGTATCAATAGCCTGATCCTGGGTTATATTAAGACGGCCAATCCTTGAGTTGTCATCTGATCTTCTGAACAAATCGGATGTTCTTACAAAGCCCTGCGCATGGCTGAGATTAAATAAAAAAAACAATGCTATATTAAATACCAGGAATTTTCTGATCATTTTTAAAATAATGTTATCATTCCTTTTCAAGCTCCAATTCCAGTTCATCAGTCATTTCAAGATTATGATATACATTCTGGATATCATCATCATCTTCCAGTACCTCAATGAATCTCAGAACTTTCTTTGAAGAATCAAGGTCAAGTTTTTTGGTATCATTCGGGATTCTCATCAGTCTTGCTTCTTCCGGCTCAATGCCAAGCTCGTAAAGTTTCCTGTTTACGTTCCCGAAATCTTCTTTTGCACAGGTGATTGTAATCGTATCTCCGTCATTTTCAAAATCCCCGGCACCGGCGTCAATCATCTCTAATTCAAGATCTTCAAAGGATGATAATCCTTCAGTCTTTATGGTAAATATCCCTTTCCTGTCGAAAAGGAAGCTTAAAGAGCCGTTTGTTCCCAGGTTACCTCCGTATTTATTAAACACTGAACGGATGGAAGCAACAGTCCTTTTATTATTGTCAGTCAGACACTCAATAAATATTGCAATTCCTCCGGGTGCATAACCCTCAAATGATGTTTCAACAAATGTCTCAGCGTCAGCACCGACAGCTTTCCTGATTGCTCTTTCAATATTATCTTTAGGCATGTTTGCGCCCTTGGCATTCTGGATTGCAAGCCTTAACCTTGCATTTGCATCAGGATCGCCCCCTCCCTCTCTGGCAGCAAGAATAATTTCCTTTATGATCTTGGTGAAGATCTTTCCTCTTTTTGCATCCAATGCCCCTTTCTTACGTTTTATTGTTGACCATTTACTGTGACCTGACATATACTTGACCTGTATTATAAATTTCTGTTGCAAAATTAAATATTTCTTTAATACCTCACTCATTGTTTATACTTTTGTGCGGATATAAATCAGGCGGAAGGCGGAAGGCGGAAGGCAACGGGCGGCAGGCGACAGACCTGAAACCTGTAGCCCGCAGCCAAATTTTTTAGAGATAATCAGTGCCAAAGAAAGTATATATAGAAACGTATGGCTGTCAGATGAACGTTGCTGACAGCGAGGTTGTTGCAGCAATACTGTCTGATGCCGGTTATGAGCAGGCTGAAAAAATTAACGAAGCTGATCTTATCCTTTTAAATACCTGTTCAATACGGGAAAATGCAGAGCAACGCATCTGGAACCGGCTTAATGCATTGGGTCACCTGAAAAAGGAAAACAGCGGAACTGTTATTGGTCTTATAGGGTGTATGGCCGAAAGACTCAAAGAAAAAATACTTGATACAGACAAGCATGTGGATCTGGTAGTCGGTCCTGATGCTTATCGCCAGTTACCTCTTCTCATTGCTGAAGCTGAAGCAGGGCTCAGGGCTGTTAATGTGCTGCTTTCACAGGAAGAAACCTACGCTGATATTTCTCCGGTCCGGATGGATGGAAACGGAGTAAAATCATTTGTATCCATCATGAGAGGATGTAACAACATGTGTGCCTATTGTATCGTTCCATATGTGCGTGGAGCAGAACGAAGCCGTGATCCTGAGTCAATTCTGAACGAGGTAAATGAGCTCTGGAATATGGGTTACAGAGAGGTTACTCTTCTCGGGCAGAATGTCAACTCATATAATTGGGCTTCAAACGGAACTGTAATCAGATTCCCTGAATTGCTGGAGCAGGTGGCTATGGTTAATCCGTTGCTCAGGGTAAGGTTTGCGACTTCACATCCGAAAGATATTTCCGATGATCTTCTTATTGCAATTGCATCACATAATAATATTTGCAAACATATACATCTGCCTGTCCAGAGTGGAAGCAACAGGATACTGAAGCTTATGAACCGGGAATATACCCGTGAAAGTTATATGGAGAGAATCGGTGCAATCCGCAGAATCCTCCCGGGCTGTTCAGTCTCGACTGATATTATATCCGGGTTCTGTACTGAAACAGATGAAGACCATAGGGCATCCTTATCCCTCATGGAGTGGGCTGAATTTGATTTTGCATATATGTTCAGATACAGCGAAAGACCGGGAACCAGCGCCGCGAAACAATATAAAGATAATGTGCCTGAAGATATTAAAGCCGCGCGTCTTAATGAAATCATCTCATTGCAGAATATGCTTTCTGCAAAATCCAAAAAAAATGATCTTGGCAAAGTTTTTGAAGTACTGATTGAAGGATTTTCTAAAAGATCAACTGATTTCTTATCGGGTCGTACATCCCAGAACAAGGTGGTTGTGTTCCCGAAAGAAAACAAAAAAAAAGGTGAATATGTTCAGGTACTAATTGAGCAATGTACTTCTGCGACACTTATAGGAAGGAACATTTAACAAAAATTTCTTGCCGGTTGTTATTAATACTATTAACTTGCATCATTAATTAATATACGGGAAAATGAAATTAAAAGTTGTTTTTATCCTTTTATTTTCTTTAGTGCTTAGCATCCCTGTATGTGGACAGAAAAGCAATAAGAAGATTAAAATCACTGGTTATGTCACTGACGCCACTTATAGACCTGTCACAGATGCTATCCTAATGATTGATGGCGACAGGATCTCCAGTACCACCGACCACAAAGGTTATTACAAGGTTAAAGTCAGTCCATCTGCCCGGAAGATTGGTGTTTTCACTTTTACGACAGGTGTAATTGAAGCTGCGATCGACGGCAGAACGAGAATCAACTTTACACTTGGAGCTCTTGTCTCTTCTCCGGCAGATAATCAGAATGCTGCAGCAGATGAGGAGGAGGTTAACATAGGTTACGGTACTGTAAAGAGGAAAAACCTTACTACCCAGGTTGGTAAAATTAACGGAACCAATAAGAAATATGCTTCATATAATTCGATCTATGATATGATACGCGGTGAGGTTGCCGGTGTTGTGGTAGCCGGGAAATCTATCAGGATACATAATGCAACCTCTTTTATTCTTAGTACTGAGCCCCTCTTTGTCGTGGACGGGATGCCTGTAAGTTCGATTGACGACATACAACCTCAGATGGTCAGATCGATTGAAGTGTTAAAAGGCTCCTCGGCCTCCATATACGGATCAAGAGGTGCTAACGGGGTTATTCTTATCAACCTTATTCGGGCAGCGGATATAAAGTAATGATAACTCTTATGTCCCTTTTTTGATGCTTATCATCAGTTCGTTTAGCTGATGATCTGAAATTGTGGAAGGTGTATCAAGCATAATATCCCGCCCGGAATTGTTTTTCGGAAAGGCGATAAAATCGCGGATAGATTCCTGGCCTCCAAACAACGCAACCCATCTGTCGAACCCAAAAGCAATACCTCCATGCGGAGGTGCCCCGAATTTGAAAGCATTAAGGAGGAATCCAAACTGTTTATTAACCTCTTCATCACTGAATCCAAGCACTTTAAACATAAGTTTCTGTATCTCAGCGTCATGTATCCTCACTGAACCGCCGCCAATCTCAATACCGTTTATCACAAGATCGTATGCGTTGGCTCTCACTTTACCAGGGTCTTTTCCCATGAGAGGAAGATCTTCGGGTTTTGGTGAGGTGAAAGGGTGATGCATCGCATAAAACCTTTTTGTCTCTTCGTCCCACTCAAGAAGGGGAAAATCAGTTATCCAGAGAGGCACAAATTTTTCTTTATCCCTCAATCCCAGCCTTGTTCCCATCTCCAGGCGAAGTTCTGAAAGTGCTGCAAGAGTTTTTGCCCGCCCGCCAGCCAGTATCAGCATCAGATCGCCGGGTCTGGCATTCATTGAAACAGCCCATTTACCAGACTGTTCCTGGTTATAATACTTGTCAACCGACGATCTGAATGTGCCATCCTTACTGTATTTAACAAAGACAAGCCCTTTTGCTCCTCTCTGGGGTTTCTTTACAAACTCAGTCAGTTCATCAGTCTGCTTTCTTGTATATTCCGAACACCCACCGGCACAAATTCCCCCAATATATTCAGCAGTGTCGAACACTGTGAAACAGTAACCTCTGACGATCTCCGACAGATCGGTGATTTTCATATCATAGCGAAGATCAGGCTTATCTGTCCCGTAACACTCTATTGCTTCATGGTAGGATATCCTTCTGAACGGTTCACTGAACTCGATCCCTTTTAACTGCCGGAACAGGTATTTTGCAAGCCCTTCAAATGTTTCAAGGATGTCATCCCGTTCAACGAATGACATTTCACAGTCGATCTGGGTGAATTCCGGCTGCCGGTCAGCCCTCAGGTCTTCGTCCCTGAAACATTTCACGATCTGAAAATATTTGTCAAATCCCGACACCATCAGCAGCTGCTTGAGTGTCTGGGGCGACTGCGGCAGAGCATAAAAGGTACCCGGCTGCATTCTTGAAGGGACAACAAAATCCCTTGCTCCTTCGGGTGTTGATTTGATCAGAACCGGCGTTTCAATTTCCAGAAACCCTATTGAATCCATGTATCTGCGTACTTCCTGCGCAACTCTGTGCCGCAGGATGATATTGTTTTTCACCGGGGTCCTTCTAAGGTCAAGGTAACGGTATTTCATCCTGAGCTCCTCCCCGCCATCAGTGTCCTCTTCAATTGTAAACGGAGGTATTTCACTAATATTTAGTATTGTTAATTCATTAACATCTATCTCTATTTCACCGGTTGGTATTTTAAGGTTTTTGTTACTTCGCTCCCTCACTGATCCTTTAACCCGGATAACATATTCCCGCCCCAGCTTTCTAGCAATCCGGCATAATTCAGCTTTTTCTTCCATGTTGAAAACAAGCTGGGTAATCCCATATCGGTCACGAAGGTCCACAAATGTCATCCCGCCAAGATCCCGTGACTTCTGAACCCATCCGCACAAAGTAACCTCCTTCCCTGCTGAAGTCAGATTCAACTCTCCGCATGTATGTGTTCTGTACATCTTTTTTCTTCTAACTTTCAGCAAAAATAAGAAAATAATCAGATTGCCGGGAATAAGGTTTTTCATTATTTCTTGTTAATTTTAATTTGTCAAACCCGCAAATAATGATCCGGAATAAAGATGAACACTACATGAGGGCAGCCCTCAATGAAGCGATGAAAGCATTTGACAGGCAAGAGGTTCCGGTCGGCGCTGTAATAGTATGCAACGACATTGTAATTGCTAAAGCCCATAACCTTACGGAAACGCTGAAAGATCCGACAGCACATGCTGAAATGCAGGCCATAACTGCCGCCACAAACTACCTGGGAGGTAAATATCTCAATGATTGTACCATTTATGTGACTGTTGAACCCTGTGCAATGTGTGCCGGTGCAATCGGATGGAGCCAGGCATCGCGACTGGTTTACGGGGCATCAGACAATCAGAAGGGTTTCTCGGGAATCTCAGAAAAACTGTTGCATCCGAAAACTAGCGTAATGAAAGGGATCCTCGAAAAAGAGTGCGGCGAACTGATGCTTAAATTCTTTAAGAACAGAAGATAAAATACTGAACAAGAGCATCCATGTTTTCCAGCCTTTTTCCCATTTAAATAAGGTTATTTGAAAAAAACAGATTAAGTTTACAAAAAGTACTTCAGATGACCTTCAATAACAGCAAAACGATCATTAGCCTGAGGATCAGGCTATTCGCCGCCACAGTGATATTCCTCGTCTATATTGTTCTGACGTATGCTGCTAAAATAATAAAATACCCGTTGCTGGGAATGAGCGATACTGCCTGGACATTAATTCTCACAGGTTGTTATTTCCTCATTGCATTACTTCCGATGTTTCTTAGTTATCAGTATATTTATTTTTCCGATGACGGCAATGACATAATCATAAGGTATTTCTTTTCAGGTATTGTGGGAGGAAGAAAGAACTCTGTGGAAATAAGCAAAAAAACATTCTCGGGTTATAAAATAGAATCGAAGTTGTTTGGGCTCAAGCAGAGCATAATACTCTATCAGCGTCTAAAAGACGGGATAGCCAAGTATCCGCCCATTTACATAAGTGTGCTTAAGCATGAAGAAAAGGAAAAGTTGCTGATGTCCCTGAATAAATATGCACCCAGGGTGTGAAGGTTATCATTCAATAATATGAGTTTAATCATTTTTAATGTTTAACTCTTAGTTCAACTTTGGGTACCCTATCCGGAATTATTAACTTAAAAATCAAAATAATGAATGTCGATAAGATCATGAACAACCTCGAGAAGAAACATCCCGGAGAGGTTGAGTATTTGCAGGCAGTGCGGGAAGTGCTTGAGTCGATAGAGGAGGTTTATAATGAGAATCCTCAGTTTGAATCTTCAAACATTATTGAAAGGATTGTTGAACCTGATCGTGTAATAATATTTAAGGTTCCATGGGTGGATGATGAAGGAAATGTAAAGGTAAACCTTGGTTACCGTATCCAGTTCAATAATGCCATTGGTCCGTATAAAGGAGGCCTTCGTTTTCACCCCAGTGTCAACCTGTCGATACTGAAGTTCCTTGGATTTGAACAGATCTTTAAAAATGCACTTACAACTCTCCCCATGGGTGGTGCCAAAGGGGGTTCCGATTTTGATCCAAAAGGTAAATCAAATGCAGAGATTATGCGTTATTGCCAGTCGTTTATGATGGAACTGTGGAAGCATATCGGACCTGAGACTGATGTGCCGGCCGGTGATATTGGTGTAGGGGGACGTGAGATAGGATTTCTTTATGGAATGTACAAACGGTTGTCAGGCGATCACACCGGAGTTCTTACAGGTAAAGGAAGCAACTGGGGAGGATCGCTGATCAGGCCTGAAGCAACTGGCTTCGGAGGTATATATTTTGCACAGGAGATGCTTGCAACTAAAAACGAAACACTAAAAGACAAGACAATCTCTATTTCCGGTTTTGGTAATGTGGCCTGGGGTGCTGCCCTTAAGGCAACGGAACTTGGTGCAAAAGTTATTACCATCTCAGGCCCTGATGGTTATGTTTATGATCCCGATGGCATCTCGGGCAAGAAGATAGATTATATGCTGGAACTTCGCGCTTCAAATGAGGACATAGTCAAACCATATTCATATGTTTTTGAAGGTGTCGAATTCCACGAGGGAAAACGCCCGTGGGAAGTAAAGGTTGATATAGCTTTACCCTGTGCCACACAGAACGAGCTTAACGGTGAGGATGCAAATAACCTGATCAATAATGGTGTCAGTCTCGTTGCTGAAATATCAAATATGGGTTGTACTCCCGAAGCTGTGGAAGCATTTCACAAACATGGATCATTATTTGCTCCGGGTAAAGCAGTTAATGCCGGAGGAGTAGCTACATCAGGCCTTGAAATGACACAAAATGCGATGAAGCTGAGTTGGGGCAGCAAGGAGGTTGATAAACGGCTCCATGAAATCATGTGTAATATTCATAGTCAATGTGTCAAATACGGAAAACGTAGTGATGGATATGTAGATTATGTTAAGGGAGCAAATGTCGCAGGATTCCTTAAAGTTGCTAATTCAATGCTCGATATGGGTGTGATCTGACCCTCCCTGTACGGTCCAAAAATGCAGGGACACCATGCATGGCGTCCCTGCATTTTTTTTTTGCATGGTGTCCCTGCATTTTTTATATTTGTACTGTCTCAATCTCTTGTGCTATGCCAGAAATATCACTCAAGCATAAAATTGCTTTAGGACTTATTCCCCGGATCGGTGATATAAATGCCCGGAAGCTTGTATCCTATTTCGGAAATGTGGAAGCTGTCTTCAGCGAACCTTACAGAAATTTGGTCAAGATACCAGGTATAGGATCAGGCATTGCAAAATATATCAGCGAAAGATCTTATCTCGATATCGCGGAGAAAGAATCTGAATACATTGAAAAGAATAAAATAAAGACCTTCTTTTACCTCGATAATGATTATCCTTTCCGGTTAAGGCAGTGTGACGACTCCCCTGTAGTATTTTTTTTCAGGGGTAACTGCGATCTGAACGCTTCCAAAATACTCAGTGTTGTCGGAACACGCAATGCCACCTCTCATGGGAAAGAGACCTGCGAAAAAATCATTGCGGGTCTTGGAGCTGGTCATCCCGACCTGATCATTGTCAGCGGGCTGGCTTATGGCATTGACATTACATCACACAAAGCAGCCCTCGCTAACAATTTACAGACTGTTGGAGTCCTTGGCCATGGCTTTAAAACAACCTATCCTGCCATTCACAGATCAATTGCTAATTCAATGCTGCAGCAGGGTGGCCTGTTGACCGATTTTATCTCCGACGCACTCCCGGAGCGCAATAATTTCATTAAAAGAAACCGTATAATTGCCAGTCTGTCCGACGCCACACTGATCGTTGAATCAGGTATAACAGGCGGCGCACTCATAACAGCAGATATCGCCAATTCATACAACCGCGATGTTTTCGCTGTTCCGGGAAGACCCGGTGATCAATGGTCGGAAGGCTGCAACAGCCTTATAAAGAACAACAAAGCTGCACTCACCGAATGTGCTGATGATATTGAATATTTTCTTAACTGGAAACCTGAAAAAGGGAAAAAAGCTATCCAGAAAACCCTCTTTTCCGATCTGAGTGAAACAGAAAAACTGATTTATGAATTACTGGTGAAAGAAGGAGAACTGACAATTGATAATATTTGCAGGACTCTTGAAATTCCCGTTAACAAACTCTCATCGCTGCTCCTTCAGATGGAATTCAAAGGAATATTAAAATGCTATCCGGGTAATCTGTACCGGCCGCTCTGAAATAATTAGTCAAGTTGCTGGTTGTTGAGGCTTTGCGGAAATCCCGAGAGCACAGCGAATCGGGACTGGGTTCTGGTTGCTGGTTAGTTGTTGGTTTATAGACTATTATGTTATAATCTATTCAATAATACTTAAACAATCATAATACTCATTTTCAAATAACCAGCAACCAGAAACAAGCAACTCAATATAATTATTTGCACTAATTAACAGGGTATTTCTTTTGTTTTTATAAATTTAGCGCTTCATATAATCTTTAACATAAATTGTTTTTATGGATCCCAGAGTACAACAATTCATGGCGATGATCAAAGCCAAAAATCCGGGTGAGAATGAGTTTCACCAGGCTGTTCAGAAAGTTGCTGAATCTCTTATTCCCTTTATTGAAGAGAATCCAAAGTATAAGTATTCAAAAATACTTGAGAGGATTGCTGAGCCTGAACGGACAATTATTTTCAGGGTCCCATGGCTTGATGACAAGGGAGAGATCCGGATCAACCGTGGATTCAGAATAGAGATGAACAGTGCAATAGGACCCTATAAAGGAGGAATCAGGTTTCACCCCACAGTTAATCTCGGTATATTGAAGTTCCTTGCTTTTGAGCAGGTTTTTAAGAACAGCCTTACAACTCTGCCCATGGGTGGTGCAAAAGGGGGTTCGGATTTCGATCCGAAAGGTAAAACCGATAATGAAGTGATGAGGTTTTGCCAGAGCTTTATGACTGAGCTCTTCCGTCATATCGGACCTGATACTGATGTTCCCGCCGGTGATATAGGTGTGGGCGGCCGGGAAATAGGATACCTGTTCGGCCAGTATAAAAGACTTAAAAACGAGTTTACCGGAGTACTTACAGGTAAGGGAATTGAATGGGGCGGTTCGTTGATCAGACCTGAAGCAACGGGATACGGAGCTACCTATTTTGCACAGGAAATGCTGGCCACACGCGGCGAGAGTCTTAAGGAGAAAATAGTATGTATCTCAGGATCAGGTAACGTGGCTCAGTATGCAACAGAAAAAGTGACCGAGCTGGGAGGCAGGGTTGTTACACTGTCCGATTCTGACGGTTTTATTCACGATCCCAAAGGTATTGATAAAGAGAAGCTGAACTATGTGATGGAACTTAAAAACATAAAAAGAGGACGAATAAAGGAGTATGCCGAAAAATATAATGTTGAGTATTTTGAGGGTAAAAGACCCTGGATTATAAAGTGCAATATTGCAATGCCTAATGCAACCCAGAATGAAATAAACGGGGAAGAAGCAAAATTGCTCGTAAAAAACGGGTGTATTTGTGTTTCCGAAGGAGCAAATATGCCCTCTACACCGGAAGCTGTGGAAGTTTTCCTGGATGCCCGGATCCTCTATGGACCTGGAAAGGCTGCCAATGCAGGCGGGGTCGCAACATCAGGCCTCGAAATGACACAAAACTCCATGAGATTACCATGGTCGCGCGAAGAGGTTGATAACAGGCTCCGTACGATAATGAAAAATATCCATGATACATGCCTGAAATACGGGAAGAAAGAAGACGGATTTATCAATTATGTTGACGGTGCAAATATCGGTGGTTTTGTAAAAATTGCCAATGCGATGATAGCCCAGGGAGTTGTCTGATGCAATTAATTGATACACATACACATATCTATTTGCCTGAATTTAATGGCGACAGAGATGAGGTTATAAACAGATCTGTTGAATGTGGTGTCATAAAATTATTTATGCCGAATATTGATCTGCATTCCGTTAATACCATGCTTTCAGTCGAAAGAAGATACCCGGGGATCTGTTACCCGATGATTGGCCTTCATCCCACG
>Ga0307431_1001202_pt1 | contig 15314 bp, 17 predicted proteins | sample SalMarWE160170MG_FD_202155 | JGI IMG/M metagenome (GOLD analysis project Ga0307431, IMG submission 202155) | Salt marsh sediment microbial communities from the Plum Island Ecosystem LTER, Massachusetts, United States - WE1603-170 | ecosystem: Environmental > Aquatic > Marine > Intertidal zone >...
ATTCCCTGTAATGGGGCAATCATGGAGAAGGCCGGATACGGGAAAACTGTACGTCCGGTCTATGAGAGCAGAAAGAGCTGGTAACAGCTCAACCTGACTCTATTAATCTTGAGATAAAGTCTGCAAAATACTTTTACTAACCCCCACAGAGATGTTATATTTGAAATCCTCACTATGTAGTGGTATATATGTCAAAAACAGGTATTGCCAATCTTCCATTGCATCATGGAAAAGCGCCAAAATGGTTATTCAAAAGAATGGTCGAGCTATCCAGGGGAATTACTGAAGTAATAATACATGAATATGGAAGAGATGAGTTTTTACGCAGACTCTCCGATCCCTTTTGGTTTCAAGCCTTGTCGTGCGTTCTTGGCTACGATTGGCATTCCAGTGGGGCGACTACTGTTACATGTGGTGCCCTAAAAGAGGCTATAGATCCTCAAGAATATGGTTTTATGATGGCTGGTGGAAAAGGTAAAGCATCGAGAAGAACACCTCAGCAAATTGAAGAAATCGGAGAAATGTATAACTTTTCTACGGCAAAGATAGATGAACTGAAATATTCAAGTCGAATGGCTGCAAAAGTTGATAACACTGCTATACAGGATGGTCATAATTTATATCATCATGTTTTTTTGTTTTCTGAAGGTGGTTTATGGGGTGTCATTCAACAGGGGATGAATTCTGAGACTAATTATGCTAGACGCTATCATTGGCTTTCTGAACGAGTGGATGGGTTTGTCTGCAATCCGAATAACTCGATAATGGGGGAAAAACGTCGAGAATCTGTGTTAGATATGGTTGCCAGACAAAGCGGATCTGCTCAGAAAACATGTGTCGATATTGTCAATGATAATCCTGTTCACCTAAAAACTGATTGGGCCACGTTGGCAAAACATCATGACCAGAGAACGTTGGATGATTGGATGAATCCTAAAAAGAAAAGCAAACAAATTGCGTGTCTAGATATGCCTAGAAGTATCAATTGGAACAAAATGAAGGAAATATATGATTTTCAACCTAGAAATTATGAAGAGCTAATTGCAATGAGGGGGGTCGGCCCAAATACTGTTAGAGCACTTGCACTTATCTCAGATCTTATTTATGGAGATAAACCGTCGTGGAAAGATCCCATTAAATATAGTTTTACAGTTGGGGGAAAAGATGGTGTACCCTTTCCAGTGGACCGAAAAGCAATGGATGAAACGACAGAGATTATTCTATCAGGCGTTGAGCAGGCTAAGATTGGCGATAGAGATAAGATTCACGCGATCAAAAGATTGAAAGAGTTCATTTCACCCAATTTTAAGGATTTCTCTACAGACAATTTAGCCGCTTGCAAAGAAGATTTCAATTCAATTGGAGTTTAGATGAATAGTGACAATGATGTAATGCTTGTCGCTATGCAATTGTAAAGCAATAGATGATGAAATCCCTTGGTTTTGAAAGGGCACAAAATCCTGTTTTGCTAGTGGATGGTTCAATAAAAAAGTAAATTAAGGGTGTAATATATATGGTGTATGTGGGTGATAGGTGTAAAGATGGTAAAAAAGGTATTAGTTGTTGATGATAATCCAGATGTAATTTTTTCTGTTAAAAGTGGATTGGAAGAATTCACAAAGGATTATACTGTTGTAGGTGCGGAAAGTGGCAAGGACTGTCTTGAACTTTTGGAAACCGAGGTTCCTGATCTTATATTGTTAGACATCATGATGCCAGAGATGAGTGGATGGAAAACCTTTGATAAGATAAAGGAAAATATGTCTTGGAAAAACATACCGATAGTTTTCTTAACAGCAAGAACAGACAGCGTTGCAAAAAATGCCGGTGGCTTTTTGGGCGAAGATTTTATCGAAAAACCCTTCGAAATCCAAAATCTAAAAGAAAGAATTGATGAGGTTCTCAATAAATAATCTTGCCTAATTATCTGATGACCTTTCGTTGAGTGTACAAATTTCCATTTGAAATTCGGGAAACTTATAGAATTATTTGAATGTGTCATAGATCTGCGGGGATGCGATGTATAATTAAAAAACTGATGTTAAAAAGAGCAGTGGGCCCAGCAGGAAACAATCGATTTCTAAGTAGAAGAACCTTCAATAGGTACCCTGCTTTGGCGGATCGCAATATAAAGAATAGCAGCATGATTTAATTGTCTTCTTTATTTCCTCGACAAACTTTCCTATCAATCGGTGCCATTCGTGAGGTTAAAAGATTTTCAAAATCAATTTTCATAATAAAATTATTAAACGAATTTTTTATTTGCTTATTGATAGTTGTATGCAATACAAATGATAACTGAAGGTGGTGATGTTATGTATCTATTTTTTGACACAGAAACAACAGGACTTCCGAGAAACTGGAAAGCACCAGTTCAGGATGTTAATAATTGGCCAAGGATGATTCAAGTTGCATGGTTATTATATGATGAAGATGGAAATAGAATTGACGGGAAGAATTTTATTATTAAACCTGAGGGGTTTTCAATTCCGGATGATGCTGTACGAGTGCATGGAATATCTACAGAAAGGGCATTAAAAGAAGGGCAAGAGCTGGATTTTGTTTTGAAATTATTTGCAGAGCAAATTGAAAATGCAAATGTATTGGTGGCTCACAACATAAGCTTTGATGAAAAAATTGCTGGAGCAGAATTCATTAGGAAAAACATTCCGAATAAACTATTTCAAACGAATAAACTCTGTACAATGAAAGAATCTACGAATTATTGTCAAATACCTGGATACTATGGATACAAATGGCCAAAACTTTCGGAATTGTATATTAAATTGTTTGGAGAAGATTTTGAAGAAGCCCATAATGCTGCTGCTGATATTGAAGCTACAGCAAAATGTTTTTGGAAAATGAAAGAATTGGAAATTATATAACAAGCACGTATAAACAACAAAATGCAGGTGTGGTGTACCTACCAGATCACCGTCTTGAAAAAAATAAATGGAAAATATGAATTACCGATTTTGACGATCATGAACGGTAAAGTAAACGCATACAAAATGAAGTAGATGATTAATTTGCGAAGAAATAAAAATCCACTCGAACGCTGTCCATATTGCGGAGAATTAATTAAAAAAATATCTTGCCAAACATAAGCTAGAGATGCATGGGGTTTGATTCTCAATGGCATGATGAAAATAGCTGAAACTTTGTCCAGTAAAGCAATTGATAGAATCGTCGATAGATCAGAAAAAATAATCGTTCAAGGAGATCCAGAAAGCGCAATACCTGCTTTGAGGCAAGTGTTGGAAACATATCCGAATAATGAGGAAGCAAGTAAAACTCTTGATCTTGCTTTTAAAAAAATCTTGCAAAAAATGTAAGGGAGAAATTAAATTTATAAAAACATGATAATTTTAAATTGTTGGCCAAGTAAGCCAGCTCTTTCCCATAATTGCTCTTACTAGTGAGCTATGGGCCCGACCGGATTTGAACCGGTGACCATCTGGTTATGAGCCAGACGCTCCACCAGACTAAGCTACGGGCCCTTAAAATTTGATAGGGCATAATACAATTCTAGTACTTAAAATTTAGAGGTAAAAAAATGATTCTGATTAGAAAATTATGAAATATTGCTTTTCCCACAAAGGTTATTTTCCTTTTATCCTTGAATTTCCTCAGCTATTGATTCCCAAAATGATGCTAAATCTTTATTCAACTCTGCTTTCCATGATATAAAATCCATATCATCTTTTATTGGTGCATCACTCTCGATGTTATCTATGTGTTTTATTTTTCTGTCATACACTATTTCCACCACCTATTTAATATATCCATGTCAATAATTGTCAATATTAGTATAAATATTTATCGTGCTAAAATGTCAAAATGCCAAAAGGACATGCGAGCATAGTAAAATTCATTAACGAATCATTGTTAGATGCTGGTGCATAGTTATGGTGGAGTTATCAACACTGGCAAAATATCCGTTCTTAAAATTGTCTAAGGATTATGTCAAAGATAATGCTTTATCTGTTGAGGAGTTATTAGATGACCCGTTATATGAGCGTGCCAGGTTAATTGGCGTAGAGCGGCTTGACAATGCATTCAAGAATAGAGATGTAGGGAACAGAAGCTTGGCAACTGAAACCGATTGTATTATGGAACTTCTTTCATACCCGATAGCAAGAATGATGGCAGTTTGTATTGGTGATGTATATTTTAAGAGACGATATGCGCTTGGTGAAGCTGTTCATGCGTACAAGAGTTTGACAAACGAACCCCTCTCTTTTCTATTGCAGATGTCAGAGGAGTTCAACCTGAATGTGAGGTATAATGAGGATGCAAGCAAACTTAACATATACTTTACTGACTATCTTCACAATGCCCCTACAAGATACAAACAATGGAAAATGATAAATCGTGAGATGAATAAAGGATACGTTGGCATATCTCATAAAGATCTTGCAAGAGTGATGCAGGAGGCTTTAAGAAGCAGAATTAACAATGAACTTGATGCAAGAAAAAGCAATCAAGCAATATACAGCACGTTTCAATCTGATATCAAAAGAATTCAAAATATGGTGTCGATGCATCGTAAAAAGATTGAGGCTGCACCAGTAGGTAGATTAGACGTTGGAAAACTGCCACCTTGTATGAAAGACATATTGGCAGCGATACAATCAGGAGAAAACGTTCCGCATATGGGGCGATTTGCCCTTGTAGCATTTCTGAACTCATTGAAGATGAACACAAATGATATTCTTAAACTATTTAGTAGTGCTCCAGATTTTGAGGAAGAAAAAACCAGGTATCAGGTGGAACATATTACAGGCGGTACCTCACCAACGTCATATTCTCCGCCAGGGTGCGACAAAATGCGAACATATGGGCTATGCCCCACAGAAAAAATGGATGATTTGTGCAGAAAGAAAAGACATCCTTTGAGCTATTACAAGGCCAGATGGAGGCAAGATAGTAGCAAGAAGGGGAAGAGAAAAACATGAAATTTGTAACCTTTGAAGGAATCGATGGGTCAGGGAAATCTACGATATTGCAGCTTGTTTATGAGCAATTAAAATCCCAAGGATGTGATATTGTTTCGACTTTTGAGCCTACGGGCACATGGATTGGTAGATATGTACAAAAATGTATAGAGACAGACGCAGATCCTTTTGTAACGGCTTTTACCTTTATTGCAGATCGTATAGAGCACTGTAAGCAGATTCAAAAATGGTTAGATGAAGACAAAATTGTTCTCTGCGATCGATATGCAGAGTCGACATATGCCTATCAGGGTGCACAACTAGAAGATGTAATGAAAAACCCAATCCGATGGTTGAAGGAACTCTCCGATGATCGTGTCATTGTCCCTGATAGAACATTTGTTTTTGTGATTGACCCCAAGCAGTCTCTTGCGCGCATTCAACATAGAGATAAATTGATTTCCTTTGAGCAGGTTTCATTTCTTAAAAAAGTACATAAAAATTATCTGAAACTGGCAGATGGGGATAGATTCTATAAACTCGATGCTACAAAAACGATAGAGGAACTTGTAAAAATATGCTGTGAGGATATTCTTTCCTAACCTTTTTTAATTATGACTGCATTACTGTTAAACGAGAAAAACCCTCTAAATAATTAGAAAGTCTCAGATAATGTCTTTATGGAGAAATGAGATGGATTAAACTGGTACTGTGGAGAAAACGATGGTGTCCTAAAATAGGGTTCGGAGCTATGATGTTTGATGAAAGATGAACGTTTGGAGGATTATGGTGTTCTAAGGTTGTAGAATCAATAAAAATATGTGATGTTAATATGGAGTGAGGGAAGGAATAATCTTGGAAATATTGGAAGATGAGTTAGTAGGAAAATCTGTAATGAGTGGAGAAGGTTTTTTAATAGGTGTGATAAAAGATTCAGTAAAAGATGAAGTCACAGGAGAGACCAAAGCTCTTCTTGTAGCTCCTTCGGGGGAAATCGAACTTCAATTGTATGATATTGATGATAAAGGGAATATTGTTTTTCCAGTTGATTCATTAGCATATGTAAAAGACGCGGCGATTTTAGAATAACACCTTTTCCTTTGGAAGAAATATGGAGATATTGAAAAATAAGGTGAAAAAGAATTTTGTTTTATTAGTAATCTGCATCAGGACAGCTTATTCATTAAATTTATATAATCCATTAGATGTCTTGTGATTAAAAAATTATTTTTAACATGATTCCTTCCGTATTGCCCCATCTCTTTTGCAACATTTGGGTTGTTTATGAGGTGTGTGATTCTATCTGCAAATCCATTAAGATTCATTGGTTCTAACAAATAGCCGTTTTTGCCATCGATGATTTGAGATGGTATTCCACCAACATTGGAAGCTACGACCGGAGTTTTTTTCCACAGCGCCTCACTAACAGTAATAGCAAAACCCTCTTTCAAAGATCTTTGGATGACAACCGAAGATGCCCTCTGCAAGGCATTTACTTCAATATCTGGTGCATTCATCACAAGATGAATATCCTTATCGTCCCCTACCGTTTTCTCTACGTTTTCAAATATCTCTTGTCCCTCTGGGTCGTCTGTTGCCATGGAGCCCATTAATACTAGTTTACAGTCCACTTTCTTTTTGATTAATTTAAATATTTTTACCATGCCTTCTGGATCTTTCCATTTATCGAATCTTGAAATTTGAGAAATTATCGGTTTGTCTTGAGATATGCCCATTTTTGACATATATTTTGAGACGGTAGATTCAGATATGTCGTTGTTTTTGATGTTTAACGGATTTATTGATGGGCGGATAATGTATTGTGGCATGATATGATTTGGTAAATCTCTCTCCCTGAATTTGTCCATGGAGACAATCATTGCATCATATTTCAGGATAAACATTTTCAGATAATCCCATAATTCTTTCATAGGTTCGGAAATGTCGATATGGCATCTCCAGATCCATGGCTGTCTTTTTTTGTAGCACGTAATTATTGGTAACGGTTGAGGATCGTGGATTATTACAAAATCATGATTCAAATGTGTAAAAATTGCATTGTTTACATTAGCTATGTAATATACCCTCTTTTTTAAATCAGTTAAATTTATTTTTTCTCCTTGAAGTGCATTATGAAATTTTTTAGTAATAGAAAAGAAATCCTGGTTACCATGAAGTACTCGCCAATCAGTCTTTATCCCAACATCATTCAATAATATAATTAGACTGTTTAGTATCTCTGCTACTCCGCCACCCTGGTATGTAGAGTTTATATGAACCAAGGTTTTTTCTGATAATGAGGAGGCTTCACTATGTATTTTCTCAATTGTTTTGTCACCTACGAGGTCTCTATATTTATCTAGAGATATTACTGGTATTTCTGCCATTTATATTCACCCGAGTACATCCTTAAAAGTGCAAATGTTTCATATTATATTTAAGCTTAAGTGAGAGCTACTGCTCATATCTTTTCAAATCACATAGTTTGATTTCATAGATGCAAAACAGAGAATTAAACTTTTATCTTGACATCTAAAAGAGATTTAAGAAATATAAGTACCTCATCTGGATTTTTAACCCAATATTGCGCCGAAGTAGCTTTTCCTGAATCGTTGGAAACAAAAATGGTCGTGCCATGGTTTTTTAGAAAATCGAAAGCATCTTCGTCCGTTGTGTCATCACCGATGTAAATGGGGATGCTGTTTTTGTTCTTTGCAAATTTTTTCAACAAAAACTCCGTAGCTTTTCCCTTATTCCATCCTTTTGGTCTAACTTCAAGTAATTCTGCTCCCTTGATAACTTCTAACATATTCTTGTCATCTCTTTTTTCTACTATCTCTCTGAACCGTTTGGCAGCATCTTTTATCTTTTCTTGTGGTAACAAACGGTAATGAAATGCCAATGTAAGCTCTTTATCTTCGATATAAATTCCTTTTTCTCCTTTGAATTCTGAAAATGCATCTTCTTTTATTTCTTCCAAAAAAAGTCGAGATTTTTCCGCGTTTGGCCAGACGAATTTTTTTCCGTCTGAAATCTCCATCTGCAGACCGTGCAGAGCGGCAAAAGAAGCCCCCTCTGTATCTAAAAGATTTTTAATGTCGTTTAGCTCTCTTCCGGTTATCATAAAGACAGAGAATTTTGGATTTTTAATCAATTTTCTTAACACATTTTTTACGGATTTAGCAGTAGTTACATCATTTGGCTTATCCTTAAATGAAACCAATGTGCCATCATAATCTAAGAATAGTAGTACCTGGTCTGCATTTTCAATTGCTTCAACTATCTCGTGTTTATGATCAAAAAGATATTCAGGCATAGGTCTTTTCCCATTCTTCTAAAAAATTATTTATCCACCATTCGGAATCATGTTGTTTTACCTTTTTTTTCATCGCTTTAAATCTTTGTCTTCTTTCTTTTATAGGCATGATAATAGCTTTTTTGATGGCATCTGCTGTTTCTTGAATATCATATGGATTTACTATAATCGCTTCAGTTAGTTCCTCTGAAGCACCTGCAAATTCACTTAAAATCAGTACACCGTTCTTTCTATTTGTAGCAATGTATTCTTTTGCAACAAGATTCATTCCATCCCTAAGAGGGGTGAGCAGGCCTATGTCTGCAGTTTTATAATATGATATGAGCAGTTTTTGAGGAATTTTTCTATAGAAATATTTTATGGGGGTCCATTCTTCGGTTCCAAACCTTCCGTTGATTTGTCCAATGGTTTCATCAATTTCCCTTTTCATGTTACCGTATTCTTTAATCCTGCTTCTGCTTGGGGTGACCACCTGTGTAAGGACAACGTTTTCTCTAAATTCTGTACATTGCTCAAGGAACAGTTCAAATGCTTTTAGTCTACTTAATATGCCCTTAGTATAGTCAAGACGGTCTATACCTAGTATAAGATGTTTGGCCTTATATATAATCTTTAATCTTCTAGCTTTTTTTGAGGCGTATTGGGCATGCTCAGAATGAGCAAAATCGTTATAACAGATACCCAACGGAAAATGCATTATTTTCGTTTTATTGTCTAAATTCGTCACGATTCCATTGTTTATGTTAACCTTGGTATTTCGTTTTTTGCTGGCGCATTCCATAAAATTTTTAACATATGAGCGCGTGTGAAAACCTATTAAATCGCTTTTTAGCATGCCTTCAAGTAATTCATCTCGTTGTGGAAGAGAATCAAAAACCTCCCAAGGTGGCCAAGGGATGTGCCAGAAAAACGCTATTTTAGCATTTGGTCTAGCTTCCCTTATAAACCGAGGTACAAGCGATAGATGATAGTCGTGTATCCATATACGGTGGTTCTTGTCGATTTCATCTATTGCTGCCTGGGCAAATCTTTTATTTACCTTGTAGTAGGAGTCCCAGTATTCTTCTTTCAAATACATTTTATCTACGAATAGGTGAAATAATGGCCAGAGAACACGATTTGAAAAACCACGGTAGTAGTTTTCAACATCTTCTTTAGAAAGGTGCACTCTTTTTAAAAAATACTTTGGGTCTTCCTCGGGGACTAACACTTTTTTTTCAGAATTGCAAACAGTAAAATCTGCGCTTCCACTGCCCCATGCAATCCATGTGCCTCCATGTTGCTGCATCAGCGGATCTAAGGCAGATACCACCCCGCCTACTGCTTTTTTACATATAATTCCCTGGGCAGTCTTCTCGTGAGAATAGGGTTCCCTATTAGAAAGTAATATCAATCTTTTATTATTGATTCCTTTTTTCCTCCCACATATCTTCGAATAGGATGTAACTTAATAATTCTTTTCCAAAATATTAATATGTATATATCTTAACCGTTGTTGCTTTTATATTGAAGCGTTGCAAATGATTAGATATTATTTTCCTTGTGTTATAAAATTGATAATCTTTTCTATGCTTGGATGTATTGGGTCAGATGATGAGATATAGCATCCTGCTACAAGATTTGCAAATAACAATCTTTCATCATCGTTGAAATCTAGCAACTCTGCAAATAGATTTCCTGCATTCCATGTATCTCCTGCTCCAGTAGCCCTAAAAATCCTAGAGAGTTTTATTGTTGGTGTTACAGTACATCTGTCATTAATTGTACATGAAAATGATGCAGTGTGCAGATCTATGCGTGCAGGTATTTTTTTCTTTAAAGAAACTGCAGCATTTATACTATCTTCTCTACTATTTACAGTGGTGATATTGCCATAATGTGTAAGTTCGTTCTCATTTAATCCTAGTATGTCTAAGTTTTTATTGGTTAGTACCTCTTTTGTTAATTTCGGAATTTCATGTTTTCTATGAGCTGGATCTCCCGTGTCAAAAAATGTTTTTACATTGTGTTTTTTCGCAAATCTAAATACGTCTCTTGCAAGTTCTGTTCCATCATTATTTAGACTCCAGTCTACAACGCCTGTTATATCTGAATTCGATATTAGTTGCAGGTCATTTTCATTTAATCGTTCAAAAGTAAAATCTGAAACAGATCCTGTATCCCCAATCAAAACATTGCTGTGTTCTTTGCCAAATTCCATTGCTGTTGTGATGGCAATATCTCCATCTGTTTTAACACCGTCTAGATTTACATCTTCCTTTCCTAAAAAAAACTGTAAAAGATGCAAGCCAAGAGCATCTGTTCTGCATATCAGGTTAGATTTAATGCCAAGTTTAGCAAGCGCAAGGGCGGTATTTGCTGCATTGCCTCCTTGATGAATACTTTGGGTAATTCCTGGAACATTTCCCCCACCTTGTTTATATATTTGCTTAATTCTTAAGAATTGTTCTTCAAAACTGTTCATGGTGATAAAATGATCAACAAAAAAATCAGGCATTAGCACGACGTTGAATTTTTTTAATCTCTTTGGTTCTATCTGTTTAAGTTTTTCCAACAATCTTATTTCTAAATCATTATCCATCTTATTTTCTCCAAGAGTACATATTCTTGCCCTTCTCAATCATTCCAATATGTCTAAATCGTTTATAAGTTATCCATGTTTTGTCATTTTGCGATAAGAAATCATACAGATTTCAAAACACAAACATAGGCATTCCGATGATCATTCGTTTGGTGGGCCGGTTATTTTATTAATGATAAAAGACATTCTTTGTTAGGATAGGCAATGGGATGGAAAAAAATGATGCACCAGAGCATTACTTTAACAGAGGGCAGTCTGAAATGAAAATAGCTCATTTCTCATGGGAGTTTCCTCCTGCAATTTGGGGAGGGCTAGGGACATTTGCAACGGAAATCACTCAGAAACAAGTATCTTTAGGAAATGAAGTTACTGTTTTTGCGGTAAACAGTGAAAATAAACTTGACGCATCAAATAAATGGAATGGTGTAGAGGTATATCGGCCCAAAACTCTTGATCTTGCGTCCAGTTTTTATCTATTTTCAAATCAGGATCTACGTTCTTGGGGGTTAAATTTCAATTTTTTTGCGGATGTAATTGGATACAACGTTATGTCGGCTTCAAAACTTGTTGATTTGCTTGTAAGAAAAAATGGAAGAAGTTTCGATATTATTGAGGGTCATGACTGGCTTGGAATTTTTGGAGGGATGATTGCAAAGAACGAGTTAGATATTCCATTAATGTTTCATGTTCATTCAACCGAAGTTGGGAGATCTGGTGGTGGTGGTTCCACCACAATCAAAAATATTGAATTTGAAGGGGCACAGGCTGCGGATTGCGTTATCACAGTTTCTTATTCAATGAAAGATGAGCTGAAAAAACTAGGATTTCCAGAGGATAAAATAAGGGTTTGCTGGAATGGCATCGATCCAGACAAATATAATCCTCAAAAGATATCGTATGATGAAAAAATCCAACTTAGAAGGAGATATGGTGTGGCTGATGACGAGCATCTTCTTTTCTTTATAGGCCGCTTGGTAACAATTAAGGGTGTTGAAAATTTGGTTAAGGCTATGTCGAGTGCTTTGGAAGATTTTCCAAACACCAAACTGGTGATACTAGGAGTTGGGGATTTGGAGGGAGATATCCGTTCGCTGGCGAATTCTCTAAATATCAGCGAAAAAATTGTCTTGAGAACAGAATTTGTTAGTGAACAGGAGCGGATTCTTCATTATGCAGCTGCTGATTCAGTGGTACTCCCCTCACTTTATGAGCCATTTGGTATAGTATGCACTGAAGCAATGTCAATGGCAAAACCAGTTGTGGTTGGTGCCAGAGGAACAAGTGGAATGCGAGAGCAGATAATTCCAGATGGTGAAAATCAGTGTGGAGTTCATATGAATCCCTATGATCCAAATGACATAGCATGGGGCATCAAACAGGTGTTGGAATCAAAAGAGAAAAGCATGCAGATGGGGCTTAATGCTCGAAAGCGAGTGATTGAACAGTTTAGCTGGGATGCTGTAGCAAATAGAACCTTAGATATCTATAAAGAATTCGTTAAACGGTAGTAAACTGTGCGTAATCATTTTTAGTAAATTGAAATGAAAGCAGGAATGTTTCACAAGAAACTAAGGCTTATTTCTGAGCAAAACTTCAGTATGCGGATAGGCAAACTCTACGTTTTCAGATTTTCTCACACGCTTATGAATTTCCCTTCTGATGTCCGTAGCTATTCTGTTCCTTTTGGTTGCAATGGTATGGTACCTAACTGTTAAATCGATGCCAGAGTCCTTGAACGATAATCTAATATGAGGTTCCTTAGGAATTCTTTTAGGGAATTTTTTCCAAAAAGGTGTCATAATTTCACATGCGGAGTCGATTACAATTTTTTCAGCATCTTTTAGGTTACTTTCATATGTAATTGTGCTTACGACTTCGTCTAATATGTAATCGTTTTCATGGTTGTAATTTACTATTTCCTTATCAAAAATTGCAGATGTAGGTATCATAATAGTTCTATCCGATTTCTCCTCTCCATCTATGGTTCCTCCTAATTCATCCAGAAAAATATGAGTTAAGGTAATGCTTGTTATGTCACCTTTTACATTTGAAATGATAATTCTATCTCAGATATGAAACGGCCTCTTTGTGATAATAATCAACCATGCAACTACTCCACTGATGGGTTTCTGCAAAGCCCAACCAAGTGCAACGGTTAATAATCCTATAACGAAGCTGAGTTCCCCCCAGCTACCATAATATGAGGAAAAAGCAATTATCACTACAAATAGTATGAACAAATATTTTAGTAAATCCAGAAATGCTGTGACATTTGAGGTATCTTTTTTCGTCTTGATCTTTTTCAACAGATGTCTTTTTATTAATTTTAATATGATGGTAAAAATAACGATGGAAATAATTACGGCCAATATAGATTCGATAATATCTACGTAGGGCTCCATGTAGCTAAGAATGAGGGGTAATGTCTCTGCCATAGTTTTTGATAATCAGCTGTCCTCTACTTAAAATTTTATATGTGGGATACTGCCATTTTTTATCAACTTTGAGGATAATTTGAGATATTGACAATTATACTTCAAAAAATTTGTCTAGATTCCATGTGCCTGCTCGAATTAAAACATTATCTAAAAAATCGTATAGCCATTAAGAGGATTTTCTTTGCTTCTTTTTTCTTGCCCTGAAATTAAGCATCCTCTCATGCATTTCTCTTATTCTTCTGTCTTTGTGGTCTTGGAAAGTGTTGTTCATGTTTATCCCTTTGCGTTCCATACATATAATGTGTCAACTATTATAATAGTATTCCTATATTATTTATGCCATCGTTCGTTGTGCTATGTTATTAAGTATGTGGCAGTTCCCGGTCAGATTTTACGATATTGTTGTTGTGTGTAGTACTGTGACTTTATGGTGATGGATACATATGGAAAAAATGAACACCAGAATTAATGTAGAGAATACTAGCAAAAATCGATGAGGTGGATTTCGCCAAAGTTTCATCTTTTGACGTTTTACTTTTTGATTGCTAGGGTTATTTCTATTGAAGAGACGTTATGGGTATCGCCTTCATCGTTGGTAACACTTTCAGTATCAATTTTTATGTCTTTTACCTCTGTGTCTGTGACGAATCTATTTCTTGCAATTTCTGCAGCATCTACTGCTCTACTAATTGCTCTGCCTCTGGCTTTTATTGTTACCTCGCTTGTATCTTCCTTTTTGAATTCCGTCACTATTGCAAGTACATAGCTCATTGGAGGTTTAGTTCCAACAAATATTGTGTGTTCCTCTTTTTCTTTAGTGCTTTCTTCCTTTTTTGCTTCTTCATCTGCCATAGTTTTTCACCTTTTTTACCTTTGCTGAGTTCTTGTATTGTTATGCCTCTCTATTGACTGATGTATATAAATCTTTTGCGCAAAAATGTCGAAACGAAGAAACCATCTATTGTGTAGGATTAATCGCGAGAGAATCTACGTTCATCTAATGCAAAATTGCCATAAATGTCAGCCGCTCCGATTATTATTTCGTGTGTGATAATAAGAAACCTGTTGCAATCCCAAGAAACATCATTCCGACGTTCATTAATCTAAAAGCATAAAAATAGAAGAAGATTTTTGTAAAAAAACATTTTATGATCTTCATTTTTTTCACTGAAATCTCTTCAATCTAAGTTTGCGGTAGCAATCTTGACATTACACTGGTCGGATATCATCGGACTTAAACGGAACTTTCGTTTCTTTACTACATTCTGTACAGATTACATTATGCATTTATCTATTTTCTCGATACATTTCTACAAATTCCTTTTTAATTTGATGATAGTATCATGTAATCCTATGGGCTGGTTATCATTCGGTGATGGATAAATAAATAAGTGACATAATAGGTATCTTTAATCAATATGCTTATTTTTGTTCATGGAATGTTGTCCAATGCTGATGTGTGGCGCCCTATTATCAATTATTTCAATGAGAGACATTTTTCATGTAAAGCAGTAAATTTGAAAGAAGGATTAAATCTGAGGAAAGTTCATTTTCAAGATTATGTAGATAAAGTAAAGGCCATGGCAACAGAAGACGATATAGTTATAGGGCATTCAATGGGTGGTCTGATTGTCCAGAAGGTAGCAGAGGAAGCCAGCATAAAGGGTGGTGTTGCTATATGCTCTGCGGCTCCAAAAGGAGTGAAGTTTCGGGGCGGTATTGTACTATCTTCTGTTAAGTATGCGCCAAAAGTTATCATTGGACGGCCATTTAAAGAAGATTATCGGTATGTTAGAAAATATATGTTGGTTGGGATAGAAGAAGAACAGGCAAAAAGTATCTATGAAAAATTGGAGAAACAATCAGCAATTGTTACATATGAACTGGGAATGAACAGGATAGCTGTAGATGAAAAGAAAGTAAGCTGCCCTCTTTTTTGGTAGTGTAGTACTTTACGATAGATAATTATAGACCTTTATCTATATGGGATATGGTGTAACCATGTCCCGCCCAAGAAGTCCAAATGATTTTGTGTGCCAGAA
>Ga0307431_1001204_pt1 | contig 15313 bp, 11 predicted proteins | sample SalMarWE160170MG_FD_202155 | JGI IMG/M metagenome (GOLD analysis project Ga0307431, IMG submission 202155) | Salt marsh sediment microbial communities from the Plum Island Ecosystem LTER, Massachusetts, United States - WE1603-170 | ecosystem: Environmental > Aquatic > Marine > Intertidal zone >...
TTAGAAGATAGAGAACTTCCTCGCCTTACCGAGAAGACCATCACTGATAAAAGGGAATTAGAAAAAGAACTTAATAAAGTAAAAAAACAAGGCTTTGCTTTAGATAGAGAAGAGAATGAAAAAGATGTTTGCTGTATTGCTGCACCTATAAGAAATCATCAGGGAAAGGTAATAGCTGCCATTAGTATTTCAAGCCCTGCTTTCAGAATAGATGTAAACAAACAAAATAATCTGAAGGATGCTCTTCTCGAGAATAGCAAGAGGATATCGGAACGATTGGGATACAAAGAAAAATCGCAAAAAGAGGAAAAGAAGGAGGTGGAAACTAGAGAAAAATTTATTTAGTGGGGTTAAATAGACAAAATTACTGGCTTAATGATCAGAATATTATTATTTTTAAAGGAGAAAGAATATGTCCCTCAAAGCTATAATAAATTCCAGTAGATAGATGAATTTAGTAAATAAAGTAGCTATAGTTACTGGTGCAGGTCGAGGTATAGGCAAACTTATTTTTAAGAACTTCATATTTATTTTTTATTATTTATTTTAAACAGGAGAGGTTTATAATTTTGAAAAATCCCATACGTGTGGGAATTGTTGGCAGTCGTTTTGCTGCTGAGTTTCATTATGCAGCCTATCAACGGGTAACTGGTATAAATGTAGAAGTAGTTGGAGTTACTTCACTTACTAGAGAGCATCGTGAAGATTTTGCAAAAAAACGTGGAATAAAAGCTTTTGATTCCCTTGAAGAAATGCTTCCCGAGGTAGATGTTATTGATGTTTGTACTCCAGGATATGCTCATGAGGAAGTTTCTATAGCATCTTTAGAAGCGGGAAAGCATATAATAGTTGAAAAGCCTTTTACTGGATACTTTGGGCCTCCTGAAGATAAAAATTTTAAGGGGAATAAATTCCCAAAGGAAAAGATGTTAGAAGAAGCGATTGCCAGTGCGAGACGAATCATTGCAGCTGCCTTAAAGAATAAGAAAAAGATCTGTTATGCAGAAAATTGGATTTACGCACCGGCAGTGCAGAAGGAAGCTGAAATTCTTACTAAAACCCAAGGACAGATACTATGGGCTTTAGGAGATCAATCACACTCAGGGAGCCTCTCTCCAGCATATGGGATTTGGAGGTTATCAGGAGGAGGATCGATTGTAGGTAAGAGTTGTCATCCTTTATCAGCTATACTTTACCTGAAACAGGTAGAAGGCCTTACTCGCAATGGCAAGGCGATTCGCCCGAAAGTGGTTAGTGCTCGAACTCATGAAATAACCCGAAACCCCAAATTTATTGATAAAGGTTTTCTAAGAACCGATTATGAGGATATCGAGGATTACGGTAATATCCACGTAATTTTTGATGATGGGATGATTGCTGATATTTTTGCTTCAGAATTGGTGATGGGAGGTGTGCATAATTGGCTGGAAATTTTTGCTAATAATCATAGAACCCGTTGCAATCTAAGTCCTACCAATGCATTAGAACTTTACAATCCAGAAGAAGAGCAGTTAACAGATGTATACGTAATGGAAAAAATTGGAACTAAACAAGGTTGGTCTAATCCTTCACCGGATGAAAACTGGATGTTTGGTTACCCTCAGGAGATTCAAGACTTTATGGAAGCAATTGCCACCGGGCGGGAACCCAAGTCGGGAATGTTGGCAGCAAGTGATATAGTGGGTGTTCTTTATACCGCTTATGTTTCGGCAGAACGAAAAGGAGAGGAAATAAAGATAGCAGTTGATCTTGCGCTTTAACAATTTTTTTGATTAGAAAAATTTGATATAGTAAAGAACTAATAATTAGTTGATATTACCTATAATACTTAATCGGTATATATTTCTTTGTTTTTAATTAAATCTTTTTCGAAATCCGTTTTTTTCAATATTTTTTTCGATTTCTGAATCTATCTCTCGATTACTCGTTCTTCTTTTATACTGTATAGAAAAGTTTTTCGGATATTTTTATATCTAGCCAGCAATTCAAAGAGTCTACTTCTTTCCTTCTTACAACTTCTTAAACTTTATTTGACATTTTCTTAGAATAATTATAAAATATAATTGATTGTTTAATGAACAAACAATCAAATTTTTAAAAGGATAAATTAAGTATTGTACACTAAAACAGGAAATCTTAGATTAGTTCAAAAAATTAACCGTTCCCTCATTTTAAATTTGATCAAAAATAAAGGTCCTGTTTCTCGCGCAGATATTTCCAAAATAACTAAACTTACTCGTTCCACTGTTTCCAACAACGTTGAGTATTTAATCAAAAAAGACTTAATAAAAGAGATTGGATTAACTTCCTCGGGGGTGGGTCGTAAAGCTATTTTACTTAAGTTGAATTCCAAAGCCTACTACTCGATAGGGATTGATTTAGGGACTCTCCATACTACTATTACTATTATTGATTTGTTAGGTAGGATTGAAAAAAGAATTGAGTATCCTACCAATTGTCAACTGGAAAAAGATAAAATTTTAGAAAAATTAAAAGTAAATATCTATAATATTATTAAAAATTCCGGGATAAAACGAGAAAAGATATCTGGTATTGGAGTAGCAGCTCCGGGTCTAATAGACAAAAAAGGAACAATGCTCATTACTCCCAATTTTGGCTGGAAAGATACTCCTTTAAGGGGAATATTAAAAAGGGAGTTTCATATCCCTGTTTTTGTCGATAATAATGCCAATGCCATGGCTTTAGCTGAATCTGAGTTTGGAAAAGGACAGGGAGTAAAAAATTTTGTTTTTATTAATGTCGGGATGGGAATTGGAGCTGGAGTAGTTATCAATGGAGAACTTTTTCATGGAAAAAGTAACTGCACCGGAGAGATTGGACATACTACTGTTGATTATAATGGTCCGAAGTGTAGTTGTGGTAATAATGGGTGTCTCGAAGTTATGGCTTCAGGTCCAGCTATAGCAAAAAGAGCAATTAAAGCAATTAAAGAAGGTGAGAAATCATTAATTTCTGAATTAGTAAATTATGATTTGAATCAAATTAGTGCGGAAATTGTAGCTACAGCAGCTAATCAAGGAGATAAATTAGGACTAAATATTATGAAGGAAACGGGAGAATACTTAGGTACCGGGGTGGCTAATATTATTAATCTTTTTAATCCTGAGTTAGTAATCATAGGAGGTGGAGTAACTCAAGTAGGAGATCTTATTTTTAAACCTTTGAAAAAGGCAGTGCAAAAAAGAGCCTTTTCTGTTTCTGCTGAAGTTGCTAAAATTATACCGGTAAGTTTAGGAAAAGATTGTACTGTTATAGGGGCAGCTGTCTTAGTGTTGAAAGAAATGTTTAAAATTACCAGAGTGATTACATCTTCCCATTTAGATTTTATTAAGTAATAGATATATTATTTTCTTTAAAAAACCGCAAAATATTTTTATTAATATCTGGTTATAATGGGACGAGAAAAAAATATTAAAGAGATTCGTATTTATAAAATTTCAGTCATATTTAAAAAATATCAGATTAATTGGGGGAAAAGATGGAAGAAAAATATTTAGGGATAAATTGGTTATTGGATACAGCTAAAGGAGTAAAACTGTACCATGATGTTGCAGTTCCATTGAGAAAAGAAGTGGGAATTATTGATACCCACACACATCATAATTTAAGACAGATTGTAGAAAATAAGCCTTTTCCTAATATTTGGAGGGCAGAAGTTCTGGAGACGAGAGAAGAATATAAAAATTGTGATCACTATATTATTCAATTAGCTGCAAAAATTCCTGGTTTTTCTCAAACTCTTGCTCGAGATCCTCGAATTTCAGATTATGATAAGTGGGTGGCTTTATGTGGTGTATTTCCTTATCTTGAGGGAAACCATGTACATCAATGGATGCATTTAGACTTAAAGAGGATATTTGGTATTGAAGAATTATTGAGTGCAGATACCGCGGATAAAGTATGGGAAATAACCAATGAACATTTGCAACGAAAAGAGATGTTACCTCAGGAAATATTAAAAAGAATCGGGGCAAAAATTATTTTTACTACTGATGATCCCGCAGATGATTTAGCATACCACAAAATGGCTAAAAATATCGATGGTATCATTTTTTTACCTACTTTTCGACCGGATGCTTATTGCAATATCTTTGAGGATAATTGGAAATCTAATGTCGAAAAAATTTGCCAATTAACAGGCCAGGACACTACCCTTAAAGGATTGGTTGATGCTTTAAGGATAAGACATAATTATTTCGCCCAGATGGGAGCCAGGGCAAGTGATCATGGTTTATTGGAACCTTATGGTTTGAAAATCGAACAAAAAAGAGCTGAGCAGATTTTCCAAAAAGCCTATAATAAAGGAGAAAAATTTAATCTCAGATCTAATGAAACGAAAGAATTTATTTCTTATATGATGCATAAATTCTGCGCTATGAATCAAGAAAGAGGGATGATTACTCAAATACATTACGGAGCGATTAAAAATGCTAACGAATATCTATTTAAGAATTGGGGAGCTGATGTAGGAGGTGATGTTTCAGCTGAAAGTGTAAATATCGTTGAGAATTTACTACCTTTATTATCAAAATTTTTTAGTGGAGAGGGTGAGAACCAAGGACATTTAATATTGTATCCTATGAACCAAATATTTGCCCACACAAATGTAATGTTGGAAAGGGCATTCCCATATGTTCATTCTGGATTCCCTTGGTGGCATAATGATAACCCTTATGTAATGGAGCACTATCTGCTTCATATTGCGGGTACTTCTCTCCTCACTTCAAGTGGAGGTCCAGTGTGTGATGGCAGGAAAATTTTATCCGAAGGAAGTAGATTTGAGGTTTTTGATAGAATAATATGCAGAGTAATAGGAAAGTTAATTTCAGAGGGGCAAATGTCATACAATGGTGGAGTGAAGTCAATGAAGGCACTGATGTACGAAAATCAAATAAGGTTATTTAATTTAAAAGAATGAGAGATTTTTTATCTCTTTTGATGGAAGAGGTCAGGTTGAGAGAGATTAAAGATACTTGTATAACAAACTAAAATTAATTAAAAGGAGAAAAATTAAAATGAGAAGATTATTAATTATTTTTTCGGTGGCAATTTTGACTGTAATGTTAATTTCCAGTTTTAGCATGGCTATGGAGAAAAAAGGTGATGTAATAATTCTAAAAGCTGCATGTGATCATCAAGAAGGATATTCTACAGTTGAAGGACTAAGACTTATGAGTAAGTTAACCGAAATGTGGACTAATGGAAGAATCAAAATTGATGTATATCCTGGTGCAGTTTTAGGATCTGAAAAAGAATCTATTGAACAAACTCAGATGGGCGTAATAGATATTAACCGAGTTTCAGTCTCTCCCGTAATTTCGGTTTATCCTAAGATGGCTGTTTTTGCCCTTCCTTATATTTTTGCCAGTAGGGAACATATGTGGAAAGTTTTAGAGGGAGAAATTGGACAGACGATGTTAGCTGAATTAGAAAAGGTAGGATTTATAGGAATTGCCTATATGGATTCGGGAGCGAGAAGTTTTTACACAGTAAAGAAACCTATTAATTCGCCAGCTGATCTTAAAGGAATGAAGGTCAGAACTCAGAAGAGCGAGGTAATGATGGATATGGTCGAAGCCATGGGTGGAAAACCTATACCCATGGCCTTTGAAGAAGTTTATAGCGCGCTACAAACAGGAGTAATCGATGGTGCAGAGAATAACGCTCCGAGCTATTACGAAACCAGTCATTATGAAGTGGCAAAGTTCTATTCACTCGATGGACATGCTATGGTCCCAGAGATAACTCTAATGAGCGCCAAAACTTGGAATGCTCTTTCTGATGCAGACAAACAAATAATTAAAATGGCCGCTGTTGCTGCCCAGGAACTTCAAAGAAAACTTTGGTTAAAAGATGAAGCAACTTCAATGAATATAGTTAAAGAAGCAGGCTGTAAGATAAGCACACCAGAAAAAGGTCCTTTTATGGAGGCAGTTAAACCAGTTTACGAAAAGTATGCGAGTGAATACTTAGAATTAATTGAGCAGATTCAGAGTTTAGCGAAATAAAAAGTTTTAACTAGAACGTAAATAAGAATAAAATCTTTACCTGACCTCTTCCTTTGACAAATTTATTTAAGGAGAATATTAAAATGGATACAATATTCCAAAGACTTAGTCTGTTCTTAAGATTTACATTAAGAATTTTACTCATTTCTACGGTGCTTATTACCTTTCTTCAAGTTATTATGAGGTACGTTTTTAATTCCCCACTTATATGGGCAGAAGAAACTGTGGGGGTTATTATGATTTATTTTGGGCTTATTGGAGGCTCTCTCGGAATCTGTTATCATATTCATATTTCACTGGATATTTTTTTAGAAAAATTCTTAAAAAAACAGGAAAAATTTGTAAAATATGGTGAAATTTTTCTTTATATTGGATTTGGTCTTATAGAAACAGTATGTGGGATACAGTTTATGAAGCTTACTAAATTTCAAGTTATTCCAGCTACCGGTCTTCCTGTTCCTTATACCTATCTCGCTTTACCTATTGCGGGAATAATCATGATAATTTTTGCAGGAGAACTTTTAATTAAATTAAAGAGAGGAGATAATTATGGATTTGGCGATAATTATATTATTCGGTAGTTTTTTGGTTCTCCTATTTTTTGGAATACCCATTTCCTTTACACTTTCTATATCTTCAATCTTCACTATGCTTTATTTAAAGATTCCACTTATGGTGGTTGGTCAAAAAATGTCTGATGTTTTAGATAATTTTTCTCTTATGGCTATACCATTTTTTATTCTTGCGGGCCAAATTATGTCAGATTCAGGAATTGCCAGAAGGCTTGTGGATTTCTCAAGTATTTTAGTGGGTAGAATACGGGGTGGTCTTGCCTTTGTAAATATCGTAGCCAGTATGTTTTTTGGAGGTATGTCCGGTTCCTCAGTTGCTGATACTGCTTCTATCGGATCAATCCTTATTCCATCTATGGTAAAAAAAGGCTATGATCGAGACTATTCAATTGCAGTAACTGTTACTTCATCTACACAGGGATTAATAATTCCCCCCAGTCATAATGCGATAATTTATGCCTATGCAGCAGGAGGACTTTCTATTGCTAGAATTTTTTTAGCAGGAGCTATCCCGGGAGTTATGATTGGACTATTTTTAATGATTCCTTCTTATATTATTGCTGTTAAAAGAGGTTATCCGGTTCAAAAAGGGATTAAATTAAAGCATGTCTTAAAAACAACGGAAGAAGCTTTTCTTGGGCTTTTTACTATGGTAATTATTCTAGGCGGGATATTGAGTGGTATATTCACTGCCACTGAAGCGGCAGCTATTGCTGTAGTTTATGCTTTTTTTATTGCTTTTTTTGTATATAGAGAAATACCTCTTTCAAAGTTTTGGGAAATACTTTGGGATTCAGGCAAAACAATTATTGCTGTAATGTTTCTAATTGCTTCTGCGTCCACTTTTGGCTGGTTAATGGCCTATCTAAGAATTCCGAATGCTATCGCTCAAGCAGTTCTCAGCATGTCTAGCAATAAATATATTCTCTTATTAATAATAAATATAGTGCTTTTAGGATTGGGAATGATTATGGATATGGCTCCCCTTATCCTTATTACTACACCTATTTTTTTACCTATTGTTACTAGTTTAGGGGTAAGTCCTATCCATTTTGGGATAATAATGTTGATGAATTTGGGAATTGGTCTTTGTACCCCTCCAGTGGGTAATACCTTGTTTGTAGGATGCCTTGTGGGGAAGATGAAGATTGAACAGGTAGTAGGAGCTCTGTGGCCATTTTATATAGTCATGGTTTTAGTTGTGTTATTGGTTACTTATGTACCCTTTTTTGCTATGTGGTTACCAGGAATTTTGATTAAATAAATTTTTGAAGGTTTGAAGTTTTATAATCCTGATGATATCATGAAAATAAGGAAGAAGTATATTATTTAAGTCCATTTTATTAATAAGTTTATACCATTAAAAAGATTAGATATTAAATTAATTTTTATTTTGAAAGCGGAGGAACTTAATGAATAAACAAGATATTTTGCAGTATTTTTCTAAGAAATACGGAGATAGATATATTGTCTATCCTCTCTCTGTAAAATCAAAAGAAGATAATTATTTTTTTATGGTTAGAGATGGTAAGAGAAAATATCTTGTAGTTATCGCTGTGGCTGCTGTGGCTCAGGAATTTGAAGGCAAAATTTTAGAAGAGAAAAAAGTAGATGAGAATGAACTGATAATAAAGATATGCTATTTAAATCACCATAATCTTAATTTGTTGCGAGAAATATTTCCCCATCTCAATCCTTCTTTTTGTGGTCTTCAACCTTCTTTTGGCACCGGAGATCGGTTAGGGATAGCTACACCGGCTCATCTTCAGGCTTTCAAAGATAAAAACTTATTTCCGATTTTAGCCCAGCAGTCGGTTAGAGAGATGGCTCGAACGGAGAGAAATTGGCAGAAAGTTTTAGATAACGCTATCTGGGGATGTTTTGAAGAAGGATATGAAGGTCCTTTTGGAGCGGATGCTGATCATGTAAAAGAGATTGAAGATTTAAAAGATGCAGCAGATTACGGATATACGATGTTTACTTTAGATCCTTCTGATTTTATTAGAGATGATATTGGAAGATTAAGCAAACAAGAATTAGAGCAACTTTATAATCAAATTTCTAATAGTAAAGAAATAGAAAAATTATATTTAAATAAGAAGTATAAAGTCGGTGAGCAAGAGTTAATATTTAATGAGAAATCATTAAAAGAAATTATATTTACTTATTCTGAGGCTATAAATCATGTGGTGAAATGTTACGAATTTTTGAAGAGTTATAAGAAGAATAATTTTGATTTGGAGATCTCTGTAGACGAAACTCCCACAGTAACTTCTCCTTTAGCTCATTTGTTTATTGTTTTGGAGCTTCAAAGAAGAGGAGTAGATTTTCAGAACTTAGCCCTTCATTTTTTAGGGGATTGGCAAAAAGGAATAGAGTATAAAGGGGATGTGAAGCAATTTGCCAGAGAATTTTCTTTACACGCAGCTATCGCTAAAAATATTGGTGGATATAAACTTTCTCTTCATACCGGGAGTGATAAGTTTTCTGTTTATCCTATTTTTGCTCAGGAGACCGAGGGACTTTGTCATATTAAAACTGCTGGGACAACCTGGTTAGAGGAAGTAAAAGTAGTTGCTATGAAAGATTCCAATCTTTATCGAGAGATTCATCGATTTGCTCTTAAGAATTTTGCCAAAGATAGAGCATCTTATAATTTAACAACCGATCTTTCCCGTATCCCTGATATAGATACAATTCCTGATAGTGAATTAATAAATCTTTTTAAACAGAATGACTCTCGGCAACTTATTCATATAACTTATGGCTCTATTTTAAGGGCAAAGGATAGTGAAGGAAAATATATTTTTAAAGATAGAATCTACAAAATATTATTTGAGTATGAAGAAGACCATTATCGAGAACTTTCTAATCATATTAAAAGACACTTGGAACTTTTAAGTAGTATATAGTCGATAGTATTTAGTATATAGTAAAGAAAAAAAAGAAACAGAAGACAGAAGCCAGAATTCAGAAGATAGGAGCTATAATGAGAGACGAGATAAATAGTATCTCGTATATTGGATATTAAAGAAAAGATAGCGGATAAAGTAGGGGCGTATTGCAATACGTCCCTACAATACTCAAGAAGGAGGGAATAATGCAAGAGAATTTAAGTATGTTCAGTTTAGAAGAGAAGACTGCAGTAATTACCGGAGGTGCCGGGGTTTTAGGTTCTGCTATTGCCAAGGGATTAGGTAAAGCCGGTGCCAAAATAGCCCTATGTGATATTGTAAATACCGATAAAGCTGCAAAGCAGTTGCAAGAACAGGGAATAACAGCTAAAGGGTATTATATAAATGTAATGGAAATAGAAAAAATAAAGTCCTGCAGAGATGAGGTAATTAAAGATTTTGGCAAAGTGGATATCTTACTTAATGCCGCTGGAGGTAATACAAAAGGGGCGACTACTTCAGAAGAGCTTAAATTTTTTGACCTTCCTCTTTCTGCTTTAGAGAAGGTAGTTGGACTTAATCTTTTTGGAGGGGCTATACTTCCTTCCCAGGTTTTTGGAAAGAATATGGTGGAAAATAAAGAAGGAGGTTCTATTATTAATATTTCATCTATGAACGCCTTTCGCCCGCTTACCAGAATTCCCGGATATTCAGCTGCCAAGGCAGCAGTGAGTAATTTCACTCAGTGGTTGGCAGTTCATTTTGCCCAGGAATATAATAAAAGCTTGCGAGTCAATGCAATTGCTCCGGGATTTTTTCTTACTGACCAGAATCGTTTTTTACTTACTAATGAGGATGGTAGTTTAACGCCCAGAGGCAAAACTATAATCGCTCACACTCCCATGGATAAATTTGGTGACCCGGGAGATTTAATCGGAGCGTGTGTCTGGCTGGCTTCTGATGCAGCGAAATTTGTAACCGGAATTATTGTCCCGGTAGATGGAGGGTTTAGTGCGTTTTCGGGAGTGTAAATTAGTATATATAGTATATAGTGAAGAGGAAGAAAGAATTAAGAATTTAGAATGCAGAAGTCAGGAGACAGAACAAGAGAGTATCGCGAGAAGAAGATGAAATTAAAAAAGCAGGACTCAGAATAAAATAGTATGTAGTTAATAAATACTTTGATAAGTGATAAGTGATGAGTAACGAGTTTTAGGTTGCAGGTTTCGAATAAAAAACTCTTTGTAATTAAATAACTAGTAAACCGGGTAACTGGTTAACTAAACAACTAACGACTAATAAAAATGGAGGAATATAAATGAAAAAACAAAATATTGGATTAATCGGCTTGGGAGTAATGGGACAGAATTTAATTTTAAACATGGAGGATAAGGGTTATTCGATAGCTGTTTATAATAGAACCAGTGCCAGGACAGAAGATTTTGCCGAAGGTGCAGCTAAAGGGGAAAATATATTACCTACCTATTCTTTAGAGGAATTTGTAAATTCTTTGGAATCTCCGCGAAAAATAATACTACTTGTGAAGGCAGGTAAAGCTGTAGATAACTTTATTGAAAAACTCATTCCCTTATTAGATAAAGGTGATTTAATTATTGACGCTGGAAATTCTTATTTCAAAGATACGATAAGACGTAATAAAGAGTTAAATGATTTAGGATTATTATTTATCGGTACAGGTATTTCCGGAGGAGAAGAAGGAGCCTTAAAAGGGCCGGCTATAATGCCTGGCGGACAGAAAGAAGCTTATGCTCTAGTAGAAGATATATTCAAAAAGATTGCGGCTAAAGCCTATGATGGTGTTCCCTGTGTATCCTATATTGGTCCCGATGGAGCTGGCCATTTTGTAAAGATGGTCCATAATGGTATCGAATATGGGGATATGCAATTAATTGGAGAATGTGTTTGGGTATTTAAGAATGCTTTGAATATGAGTTCGGAAGAAATTGCAGGGATTTTAACCGGTTGGAATAGCAGCGATGATGTTCTTCGCTCTTATTTAGTAGAAATAACCGGAGAAAGTATGAAAGAAAAAGATAAAAAAACTGGCGAGTACCTGGTTGACCGAACAGCTGATATTACCAGAATGAAAGGGACAGGGACCTGGACAGTGCAAAGTGCTTTGGAATTGTTAGTCCCTATTCCTACTATTACTGCTGCGGTTTTCTCGCGAGAGATGTCTCAAGATAAAGATTTGAGATTGAAAGTATCAAGAAAATTATCTACTTTTAAGGAAAAGTATGTGGGGGGAAAAGAGCAATTTATTGAAATTGCCCATGATGCCCTATATCTGGCTAAAATTTCTTCTTACGCCCAGGGTATGGCTTTATTACAAGCTGCTTCCAAGGAATATAAATGGAACCTTAATTTAGGAGAAATTATTAGGGGATGGCGAAGTGGGTGTATAATTCGGGCTCAGTTTTTAGATGAAGTTACCAAGGCCTACGAAAAAAATCCAGAAATACCCAATCTTCTAGCTGTTCCTCGATTCGCTGAAGTGGTTAAACAAGATCTTAAAAAATTAGCCAACTTTATGGAGATTGCCCATTGGGTAGGGGTGCCTGCTCCGGCTATGGATAATGCTTTTGATTATATTCTTCAACTGTCCAGTCCAGTAATGATTTCTGCCCAGGTATCAGCCTTGCAGCGAGATTATTTTGGCGCCCATGGTTACTTTAAACTCAAAGGATTAGATGATCCGGAGGTAATGACTACACCAGAGGGAAAAATGAGAGAGTTTCATACCGAATGGATGCTCCCCGGACGACCGGAAGAAGAATGGACAAAAAAATAGCGTAGAGCGGGTAGCGTATAGCGTTTAGGATATACTGAAAAGAGCAAAACGCAAAACGCAAAACAAAATTTGTATCTCGTATCTCGTGAATCGTATCTCGTAAAGAAAACAGAAGTCAGGAGACAGAATCCAGGAGCCAGAATTTAGAATTCTGACTACTGATTTCTGGATACCAGAATAGTTATAAAGATAAAAAAATATTTAATGATGATTTTGTGAGGTAATAAAAAATTGCTGTCAATTGAAAATATTAAAGAAGAATTAACTGAAGAACAATTAAAAGAAATTGTAAAGGAAAGTCTGAAAGATTTTTCTTCAGCAAAAAAAGTTCTTTTGATTCATCCTGATTATACCAGGACAGACTTTACCGATAAATTAATTCCCCTTATATATCAAGAGCTAAAAAATAAAGGAATGACCAAAATTGATTCTTTAAATGCCGGTGGTACCCACCGAGCAATGACTGAAAAAGAGATCCGAAGTAAGTTGGGCCTTTCCTCTCAGATTAATTTTAATAATTATTACAACCATGAATATAGTAACCCTCAAAAATTGGTAACCGTGGGGCAGATTCCTGCTTCTTTCGTAGCGGAAAAAACTCAAGGTCAACTCTTTCAATCTATTCCGGTAGTGGTAAATAAATTAATTACGGAAGATTATGATTTAATTATTACCTTAAGTGGGACAGTTCCCCATGAAGCTGCTGGTTATGCGGGAGGACTAAAGGTCTTTTTCCCGGGAATTTCCGGTCCGGAAGTCATTGATTTTTTTCACTGGGCAGCGGTTATCGTGGGGATTCCTAAAATCATTGGTTCTGTTGATAATCCTGCCCGAGAAGTTATAAATAAAGGTTCTTCCTGCGTTTTTACTAAAATAAAAGCACCTACTTTGTCGTTTAATATGGTTTTTGAAGAAAAAGAACACAAGGTTAAGCCTAAAGGACTTTATGTAGGGGAGGGATTTAATGGATTTATTAAGGCTTATGAAAAAGCAGCGGAAGCAAGTTCCCATCTTCATGTCATCTATATAGATGAACCGCTTAATTCTGTTGTTCAAGTTATTGATAAAAATTACGATGAGATTTGGACTGCCGGAAAAGGTTCGTACAAACTACAAAGTCCCGGGGTGATGGCAGATGGCGGAGAAATAATTATTTATGCCCCTCATATTAATTATTTTCATTCTCGACCGGAGATGGACTTTTCCCTAAGGCAGATAGGTTATCATTGCAAAGATTATGTGAAGAATTATTTGAAATCAAGTCCGGAATTTAGCAGAAATATAGCTTCTCATGTTATTAATGTAAGAGGAGAGGGGAATTTTGATGTTAATTCCGGGAAAGAAGAGTTTAATTTTAAAGTCACTTTGGCTACCGGAATTTCTCAAGAAATTTGTGAATCAGTCGGATTGGGTTATCGTAATCCTGATTCAATTCGTAAAGAAGATTTTATTGGTCCAGGGAAACTCTGGATTCAAAATGGCGGAAAATACCTTTACAAAATAAAATAAAACATCGAGTAAATCTAAGCATAATCTGCGTAGTATTCTTAATCGGTGTAATCAATTACAGAAGGAGAAAGTGTGTAAATGAAAAATGTGGTTATCGCTCAATCAGGCGGCCCCACCTCGGTAATAAATAATAGTATTAGAGGAGTGATTGTCGAATTAATTTCCTCTAAAAAAGTTGATAAAATATATGGAGCGAGGATGGGTATTCTTGGAGTTTTAAAAGAAGAGTTGATAGATATCTCTGCCCAGGACCCCCACCAGATAGCTTTATTAGCAGAAACTCCATCTGCGGGAACAATCGGCAGCTGCCGATATAAAATAAAAAATGATGAAGATTTAATCCGTATTGTCGAGGTCTTTAAAAAACATAATGTGGGATATTTCTTTTATTGCGGAGGTGGAGACTCCATGGATACAGCCAATAAAATAAACGAATTGGCTAAGCGGAATAATTTAGAACTGATTTGTACAGGTATCCCTAAAACTATTGATAATGATGTAGGAGGACCATTACAAGCTAATGGAACATTTGCGGTATGTGATCATGACCCGGGGTATGGGAGTGTAGCTCGGAATTTAGCTATTAATATACTGGAAGCAAACGAAGAAAATAAAGCCAGCTATACCAGTGACCCCGTTTTGGTAATCGGAGTAATGGGGAGAAAAATTGGTTTTATTCCGGCAGCAGCAAGATTGGCTGATCCAAAAAGAGAAATACCCTTACTAATAATTTTGCTAGAATCTCTATCCAAAGATGATCATCAAGGTAATTTAGAATTTATTACCGGAAAGGTTAATGAAAAATTAAAAAAACAGAGAAGATGTATAGTGGTTATCGGAGAAGGGATAAATGTGGGGGATTTGGGAATACTGCGGGATAGTTTTGGCCATGCCCAATTTAGCGCTTCTGAAAATACAGTAGAACAGGCATTGATTAATTATCTTAACGGAACAGACAGAAAAGATAATCAGGGAAGAGCGCAAAGTAGATTGATAATTAGAGGAATAGCGCGCTCAGAAAGACCGGGTACTCGCCAGAGAAGGGAGATTGTTTATGTATCTGAAATTGATAAAGAAGAGGCTTATCAGGTAGGTACACATGCCGCCCAAATTGCTTTATCTAGAGAAAACGGATTTATGTCAACTATAATAAGAAAGCCTGATTTACCTTATAAAGTAAATTATGATAAAATACTTTTAGATACTGTAGCTAATTCAGAAAGGGAATTCCCTAAAAAATGGATTGCCTCCAATAGAGTAGATGTAACTGATGAATTTGTTGAGTGGGCTTTGCCTTTAATCGGTGGGCCGCTCCCCCGATTTGCTAAATTTAAAGAGACTTATGTTCCTAAAAAATGTGAAGAATATATTCCCGTAGAGTATAGAAAGTAAAATTCGTATCTCGTATCTCGTGAATCGTATTTCGTAAAAAAGAAATCCAGGTGCCAGAAGTAGGGGCTCGATTCATCGAGCCCGCAAAACTCGGGGCGAATAAAT
>Ga0307431_1001205_pt1 | contig 15306 bp, 13 predicted proteins | sample SalMarWE160170MG_FD_202155 | JGI IMG/M metagenome (GOLD analysis project Ga0307431, IMG submission 202155) | Salt marsh sediment microbial communities from the Plum Island Ecosystem LTER, Massachusetts, United States - WE1603-170 | ecosystem: Environmental > Aquatic > Marine > Intertidal zone >...
CGAAGAGTAGACTAGTCAGTCAATAGAATATCTAATACGGGGTGGCTTGTCAACTGGGCGACTAGGAATCTTGTTGACTAATTGTAGTGCCACTTTGGGACGTTTGTGGCTGAATGCACAATTCATCGGAATGTGTGACCGGCTTAGCCAAGAGGTAGCTCCAGCCAAATTAACGTCTTATCTGGGATATTGATTCGGCTGGAACATTATTCTGTTTTCTTCTGGACTATAACCTCCCAAAGTAGATTAGCCTTCTCATGCCCTGGTCAGTCAGCGTCCACTCACCCCTGCGCTCGTTTATCACCAGCCTCTGGCTCTTGAGCCAGCTCAGCATCGAACCAGCGCCGTCAAGGGTGTAGCCAAACCTTTCAACCAGGTCAGCTGGGCTGACGATCTCTTTTTCATAGATGAACTCCAGAATCTCTAATTTAGACGCCTTTTTATTCAATTTAAGTTGAAGCATAGCCTTTCTGCGGGGCCTAACGGTAGCCCATGCGGTCCAGCCACTTCTTCTTCAGGATGCTCAGCCCCCAGACAATAAACAGGTTCGTCAGGTTAACCAGGTCTGGCTTGGGGATGTCCCCCATCTCATAGGCGAGATCAGCAGCATCCTTCAGCACCGGCTGCATTTCCCTGGCCAGCGTTACGTGGAGGCCGTACTCTCCTTGCTCCCCGGTTTCTTCTTCTGCTGCCCCATGCATGTTTTCTACAACCATAGTGTCCCCTCCAAAAAATAAGGGGCGCTAAAGTTTAGCGCCCCCGTTTCCCTTTTATTTTTATTAAATTTTGTGATGTATTGATAGCACCTTCTGGAACCAATTGCAACAACGCCTCTATTTACCGAGGTGCCAGATTAGAGGTAAATAGCCTGAGCCGGCTGGAACATGCATGTGTGATTAATCTGGATACCATTACTACTAATGCTAAAAAAAGCCTGCAAGAGAGGCTAGTCACTCTTAGCCCTGAAAAGATAAAGGCGGTAGCGGCTGCACTTCACTTTGCCCTTGGCTTGGAAGAGTAAAGACAAGGGCTGAGATGGCAAGCCCTAGAATCATTTTTTACCCCCCTTCCCGGGCTTTTAAAGGGGATTTTATTATGGGTGCGTTTGGCTAGCTGCTGCACAAGACGATGGAACGTGCAATGCCCTGCACGAAAAGAAGAAATGTTGGGTATACTTGCTTCTGCCTAAACCGGTAGCAAAATATTTCCAGAGAACCACGTAGGCCGGAGCCAATAGCCGGGGTGCTTTCAGCGTGCAGGAGATTGACCGTCAGACATATCTTTGCTATCCTGTTAACCACAGCCTAAGAAGGTCGAGGTAAGTGGTTTGAGCTCATTTGATCACAAACAATGGCAGCGCCGGTTTTCTGAAGATAGAGGCGATAAGCCTGCATCGCCTGCCCGGCGCCGATGGGCGGCTGGCAGGGTATTATTAATACTGGCTGGAGCCTTGGCTCTTTTTATTCTCCTCAATATATCAAAGGGGCTCTATACTGAGTGGTTATGGTTCAGCAGCCTGGATTATGGCAGCGTCTATACCACTATCCTTAAGACCAAGGTGCTGATCTTCTTCTCCGCTGCCATTATCTTTGGCCTTTTATTCCTGGGGAATTTGGTGCTGGCAACGCGTCTAGCACCCAAAACTGAAACGCTATGGCCTTGGGCTATAGTGAGCCAACTGCAACGTGGATTAAAATGGGTCTTTATTCTAGGGGCAGTACTGCTAAGCCTGATATTTGGTCTGGTAGCCCAGGGTAACTGGCAAGTCGTGCTTCAATTCATCAACGGGCAGCCCTTTGGTGTCACCGACCCGGTTTTCCATAACGAGGTCGCTTTCTATGTGTTTTCATTACCTTTCTGGCACTTTCTACAGGGCTGGCTCTTGGGAGCACTAATAGTCACCCTTCTCGGCAGTGCCGGGGTATACCTTCTCAGCTATTCGGCGCAGCAGCTCAAGTTCGACCGTGCCCGGCCGGTGTTAGCCCATGTCGGTGGGCTGGTCATGGTTATCCTGGGTCTTTTCGCCTGGAGTTACTGGCTCGGCATATGGGAGCTGGTCTTCTCCACGCGGGGGGTGGTTTTCGGACCCAGTTATGCTGATATACACGCCCAGCTTCCCGCGCAGTGGATTCTTTTAGCAGTAGTGGTCATCTTTATAGGGATAATTCTGGTTTCCATATTGCGGCGTAACCTTCGCTGGCCACTCTATGGCATCGGTGGATGGATAGTGGCTGCCATAATCGTCGGGGGTATCTTCCCCGGCATAATACAGCGCTTCCAGGTAGAGCCCAACGAGCTGGCTCTAGAGAAGCCCTATATTGAGTATAATATCCAGTTTACCAGGGAGGCCTTCGGTCTCGACCGGGCTTACGAGCAGTCTTTTCCTGCGGAGAAGGCACCAAACTACCAGGACATAGCCCAAAATGAGGCGACCATTAACAACATCAGGCTCTGGGACCATCGCCCGCTAAAGGACACATATAACCAGATCCAGTCTATTCGCCTCTACTACGATTTCCATGATGTCGATGTCGACCGCTATATTATTGAGGATGAGTATCGGCAGGTCATGCTGTCGGCCCGAGAATTATCTGCAGAGAAACTGGCCGGACAAGCGCAGACCTGGGTTAACCGACGGTTACAGTTTACCCATGGCTACGGTATTGCCCTAAGCCCGGTTAATGAGGTTAGTTCTGAGGGGCTGCCCAATTTGCTGGTAAAGGATATACCCCCCGTTGGTGACTTCAATATAGAGTGGCCTCAGATATACTTTGGGGAAAAGACGAATGATTACGTAATTGTGAAAACGAAGACTCAGGAGTTCGACTATCCTATGGGTGATGAGAATGTCTACGGTCACTACCAGGGTGAGGGTGGGGTTAACATAGGCAGTTTCATCCACCGATTGGTCTATGCCTGGCAATTTGGTGACGTTAATGTCCTTATCAGTGGTGAGTTAACCCCTGAAAGCAGAGTTCTCTATTATCGTAACATCAGTGAGAGGGTGCAACACGTGGCCCCATTTCTGAAGCTGGATAGTGACCCCTATCTGGTGGTGATGGACGGGGCGTTATTCTGGATACAGGACGCCTATACCACCACTGACCGCTATCCCTATTCCGAGCCTCTGTGGGGTGGGCTAAACTATATTCGCAACAGCGTTAAAGTAGTTATTGATGCCTATGATGGCAGTATGACCTTTTATATCACTGACCCGGAGGATGCTTTGATACGGACCTACCAGTCTATCTTCCCCGAGCTCTTTGTGCCTGCAGAGCAGATGCCTGAGTACTTGCGAACTCACTGGAGATATCCCGAGGACATGTTCAATATCCAGGCATCAGTATACCAGAGCTATCATATGACTGACGCCCGGGTGTTCTACAACCAGGAAGACCTGTGGGCTGTGCCCAGAGAGGTCTATGCCGGCACAGAACAAGCTATGGAGCCCTACTACGTTATCATGCGTCTGCCCGATGAGGAGAGGGAGGAGTTCCTTCTCATGTTACCTTTCACCCCGGTGAACAAGAATAATACCATTGGCTGGCTTGCTGCCCGCTGTGATGGAGAAAACTATGGGAAGCTGCTTGCCTATTACTTCCCCAAGGAGCGGCTGATTTATGGCCCCAGCCAAATCGAGAACCGGATCCAGCAGGATACTGTCATTACTGAGCAGCTTGCCCTATGGGGTCGCGGTGGTTCTCGAGTTATCCGTGGCAACCTGCTGCTGATTCCCTTGGGCAAATCCAATCTATATGTGGAGCCGGTCTTCCTCCAGGCGGATGACGGCGGGCTTCCAGAGCTGAAGCGAGTTATTGTGGCCGCCGGTGAGCAAATAGCCATGGAACCCACGTTAAAGGAAAGTATCGCCGCTATCTTTGGTGCTGAGGCACCGCCGATGGAACCAGAGCCGCCAGCTCCTGAGGAGCCGGGGGAGCCGATAGCCGCTGAGATAGCTGCCCTTATTGAGGAGGCTCAACAGCACTACGACCAAGCTCAGCAGTACCTCAAGGCAGGCGATTGGGCTAACTATGGAAAAGAGCTGGACGCTCTGAAGGCGGTACTTGACCAGCTGGCGGAGTTCACTGGTCAAGAGGGGGAATAACCCATTGGTTCGACAATTTGGTTTTTTGTTCAATGGATAGGTAAAATACCAGAGGTCCTATCTTGTGCTATCAAGGCAGGACCTCTGGTTTTCATACGGAGTTCTTCTACTCCTGTTTGTTAAACGACCAGATAGCTCCAATGAGTAATACTATGCCCACACCAAGAACCAGTAGTGCCGATTCCACAATGCCCATTGTATGGCCAAATATTGTTACCCCGGCAACTTCGCTGCCTAAAAAGATCTGGCGGATGGCGTCAATAGCATAGGTAACCGGATTAATCTTGGAAAGCACCTCAAGCCAGGTAGCCACACCGGTCAGCGGGAAAAAGATACCGGAGAGAAACATCATAGGGAATATCAAAAGCTGCATAACAAGCTGGAAACCCTGTTGAGAATGCATACGGGCGCCAATTAGAAGACCCAACGCAGATAGGGAAATAGAAAGGATTATTATTAGCGGTATCAAGCCGAGCACTATCCCCCAGCTAAGGGAAACACCCACAATAGGGGCAAGCACCAGCATGACGACACCTTGCATGACAGCAATACCAGCGGCACCTGTAGCTTTGCCCAAAAGTATTCCGCTGCGGTTTAAGGGCGAAACCAGCACCTCTTTGAGAAAACCAAACTCCCTGTCCCATACAATGGACACGCCGGACATTATAGAGGTCATAAGCACCGTCATGGCTAAAATACCCGGGTACATAAACTGGATGTAATCCACACCCGGCATCATCTGGCCGATAAGCTGGCCGAACCCGGCCCCGAATATTATCAGGAATAGAATCGGCATAGCAAAAGAGGAGATCATACGCGACCGATCCTGTATAAAGTGCAGGAACTCTCGATAGGCTATTACCCATGTTGAATGAAATAATTTTTTCATTTCTGCTTAACGACCTCCCATTCTCATTCTTCTTTTAAGATTCTGCATCTGGTCTGCTTCCTGCTCCCTGATGGCGCGACCGGTAAGTTTTAGAAAGACATCTTCCAGCGTCGGCCGATGAAGGCCTATAGAAATAAGACGTACGGGGAAGCCAGAAACAAAGCCAGGTAAGAATTCCTCACCATGGGGCACGGTAAATCTTATCGTTCCGTTCTCCTGGTTCGGCTGGAGATTATATTGGTCCTTCAGCAAGCGTACTGCTTCGTTATTATCCTCTGTCTTTATTGTTACCACATCGCCACCAATAGCGTCCTTGAGCTTATCCGGCGTACCCAGCGCTACAATCTCACCGTAGTCAATAACAGCAATGCGGTCGCAGTTCTCAGCCTCATCCATATAATGCGTGGTCATGAATATGGCTAGATTTTCTCTTGTCCGTAATTCCCGGATATGGTTCCATATCCGGCTTCTGGTCTGCGGGTCAAGCCCTAGCGTGGGTTCGTCTAAAAATAACACCTTCGGGTGGTGCAACAGACCACGGGCAATCTCCAAACGGCGTTTCATACCCCCTGAATAGGTTTTAATTTTCTCCTTCCTTCTATCCCATAGTTCCATCATTTCGAGTAACACCTTCATCCGCGGCTCCAGGGTTTTCTTGGGGATACTGTAAGCATAGGCATGGAAACGCAGGTTCTGTTCCGCCGTCAGGTAGTCGTCCAGCGTCGGCTCCTGAAAAACCAGGCCGATTGATTCCCGTACCTGGTTGCGCTCTTTAATTACATTGAAACCATTGACTATCGCCTCCCCTTCGGTAGGTGCGAGTAGCGTACATAGTATGTTAATAGTGGTTGTCTTACCCGCGCCGTTGGGGCCCAAGAAACCAAATATCTCGCCCTCCTGAACTCCAAAAGAGACACCTTTCACTGCCTCTAACTTACCAAACCTTTTCACAAGATTTTTTGATTTGATTACTTCCATTTCTTTACCCTTCTTCTTTTAGTGACTTTGTCAGCGCCTCGAGCTCTTCAACAAGGATGTAAATATATGTTATTTACTACCCTTGTCTGAATCCCTATCCATTTTAAGCATTTCTTCAAAACGAGCAAGTATTCCGGTAGCCCTGGTGATAAATCCCGAAACATCTTCAGCCTTGGTAATCATGAGCCCACCATGGCCTCGGCTCCCGAATACAAGTAGCTTGGTAGTAGGCGTTATTTCAAAATCTCTACGCGCTTCAGCAGGTATAACCACCTGACCTCGCTCGCCAACTGTTGTTGCCCCATAAAATTTAGGTGCGTTTTGCTCGAAAAAACTGGTTTCCATTTCACTTACCCTCTCTAATAATACGAATAGTGTAATATATCATATTATTCATACTCATTCAATCAGGTCTGCGCCTTCTACCAATTTATTATTGGAAACTCTTTATACTGCAATCGAACCAGTGAGAATAAAGATTAGCTAATTATATGCCTTCATTAGCGTCAAGAATACAGTGCTGAAAATTATGACATCATCGTTTTTGATGAAATAACTACTGCCCATTACTTTGAACTCCTTTCAGTAAAGGACATGTTGGACATAATAGCCTCCAAGCCAGACGGAGTAGAGTTAGTCTTTACCGAGCGATATGCGCCGTCTGAGGTCATCGAGGCAGCTGACCTAGTGACGGAGATGAAAGAGGTAAAACACTATTACCAAGCGGGAGTTCAGGCCAGAGATGGAATTGAACGATGACAGCTCGAAACTGATCATCCCTAGACTTGTAATTGCAGGGACAGTCAGTAAGGGCCTCCATGGGTTTCATGGCTTTAAGCTTTTCGAGAACTTATCTCAAATCTGCCCCTGTCACTGCACCCAGTATGTGAGAGAGATGCTGGGCGTATTCCAGAGTGGAGCTTTAGAATGTGGAGCCGGGCTGGTAAGCGAATTATGATGGGGTCATCCTTCTTAGCAAATGGCCTAACCTTTGTAGACCTTGAAAAGGAAATGGTAACTGTGTAATACTCAATCTCACACTATGGCCGGGGTGACCAATCAGTTTGATAAAGAGTAGCAAATTAACCTGAGAAACGATGAGAAGGGGAAATGAGCGTATTGAAAATAAAATATGAATGGCTGGCAAAATTATTGCCAGAAGGTTTTCCCTATCCCTCATCAACTCTCATAAGTGGCCCCGGAGGGACAGGGAAGCCACTGGTAGAGTTTGCCTTTGTTGCAGCTTGGCTGGAGGCTGGAGGTTCTGTGATAGGCATACCGTTGCAATATCCGACTGCAGAGTTTGTAGGAACTTCTATGAACAAGCTATACAACATAAATCTCGATAATTATCGTGGAAAGATATCTTTTATCCAATTTGACCCAACTAGTGATAGGTGGGAGAAAATGGGGAATGATGCTCTAAAGGCAAATCTGCTAAAGCCTGAGGTATGGGATGAAGCGATTGGAGAGGCAGAGAAGATGGTCGAAAGAGGCGGCTTGGGAACCATGGTTTTTGGGTCAGCTCTGAATTTACTCCTTTTTTCTCCTACTTACAAAAACAGCATACTGGGGGAATTAAAGGAAATTATCAAGAGAGAGAGAAGTAAAACATATATTTTTTCTGTGAGTACTAGTGCATTTGCAGATGAAATTAAAATATGGGAAGAAGCAGCAGATAATTTAATGTTTACCAGAATTGAAAAGCCAATGAGATTGTTTTTTAGGGTCTCCAAAGTGAAAGGGGCAGGATTTTCAAAGGAGGAGATGGAAGTTCCAGTGTCAAAGGAAACTCTTAAAGAAATCAGGGAAGTAGCTGAGACAACCCGAAGGAGAACAATACCACAGATAATGAATATCTAAATGGAATTTCCCTTCGCTCGGGACTCTGCGATTGCTCTGCAACATTGCCCTTGGATTCATGTAGTAGCGGGCGTGGGTGTCGAGGATATACGGCTGGTATGCCGGGACGAGACGGAAGATAAAAAGGGGGAAGACAACGGTAGATTCCCTAATCAGCGGGGGATTTAAGAAAGGATACATGTTCCCGATAATAAAAAATCAGAGAAGAACTAAGATTTTCTATGACTTAGCCTCGATAATTTATGACTCAATAAATCCTCATATCTACACAAAAGAAATGAAGGAAACTCTAATTAAAGAGATCGAGGGAGAGAGGATATTGGATGTTGGAGTTGGCACTGGTTATACCACCAAGGAATCCGAAAAAGCAATTGGGATAGATATATCCAAAAGGATGCTGTCTCGAGCTAATGATTATGAAGGCTCTTTAATTTTGGCTGATGCTCTCTATCCGCCCTTTAGACCAGGAACCTTCGATACCATTATCTCTGCTGGCTCTCTTTATTATTCCCCTGAGCCCTTGGAAGGGCTAAGAATATTTCATTCCTTGCTAAAGGAAAATGGGATAGTTTTATACCTCGGCCCAAATATAAAATTATTAAAGTTCTGGGTTCGGGTATACAACCAGGCAAAGCTAGAAGAATTGTTTAGACAAAGTAGATTTAGAATAGAGAAAATAATGGAAGTAGGCCGGGGTAAGATTGCCTATTTTGCTAAGGCTAGGAAGCAAAGAGAGCGCATCGGGTAGTGGCAGGTAGTTTTAGAGTAGGGACTAAAATCTTTGGGGAAAGGGAAGAAAAAAGTGAGCCAGGAGTTAGAGGAGGTTATTCACTTAGCGAAAAGAGCCGGGGAAAGGATGAGGTGGTCCCCCAAATTCGGACAGGTTGTTAAGAGCGGGTTCTGCTCCTAGAATAAAATACAGAATAGGAAGAGCAGGACATGAAACAGAACCGAAGGAAACACAGCCCATCGTTCAAGGCCAGGGTAGCCCTGGAAGCATTAAAGGGTGAAGAGACAACAGCCGAACTAGCCAGTCGGTTTGAGGCGCATCCTAGCCAGATCCGTGCCTGGGAGAAGTCATTAACTGAAGGTGCCGTCGACATCTTCGGCGGTGACCATAACCACAAAAAGAAAGATGATGCCAGCCTCATTGCCCAGTTATACCAGCAGATCGGCCAGCTTAAGGTAGAGCGGGATTTCTTGGAGAGCGCCTTGGGTCGCTGAGCGTAGAGCGGCGGCATGAGGTGGTCGACCGCCGGCATCCGTCGCTCTCAATAGTACGCCAGTGTCGGTTACTGGATATCAGCCGCTCCGGCCTGTACTACCAGCCCGTAGGAATCTCCGAGGAGGATCTCACTCTTATGAAGCTGATTGACCGTCAATACCTGGCCACGCCGTTCTACGGAGCACGCAAGATAGCCGCCTGGCTGAAGAGTCAGGGCCAGAGGGTTAACCGGAAACGTGTCCGGCGGTTGATGCGCGTGATGGGTATCAAGGCCATATACCGGCGTCCCAGGACGAGTAAGCCGGCGCCAGGCCATAAAATCTATCCGTACCTGCTCAGTGGCATGAGAATAACACGGCCGGACCAGGTGTGGGCGGCGGACATCACCTATATTCCCATGGCGCGTGGATTCCTTTACCTTGTAGCCATTATCGACTGGTACAGCCGGTACGTGCTTTCCTGGAGGCTTTCCAACACACTGGACGCCGGCTTCTGCGTCAAGGCTCTGGAAGAGGCGCTCAGGAAGGGCAAACCCGAGATATTCAACACCGACCAGGGCGCCCAGTTTACCAGTGAAGCCTTCACCGGGCTCCTGGAGCAGCACGGAGTGAAAATCAGCATGGATGGGAAAGGAAGCTATAATGACAACCTGTTCATCGAGCGGCTGTGGCGGACAGTAAAATATGAGGAGGTGTATCTGAAAGCATATCAGGATGGCAGAGATGCCAGGATCGGTCTCGGTAACTACTTCCGTTTCTACAACACCGAGCGTCCCCACCAGACCCATGGTTACCGGACACCGGCCGAGGTATTCAGCTCAACCCCGGTAGAAGCTACCAGTGCAGCTATGGTAGAATCCTTAACACCAGACCCCTTGAGGATAGCGGGACCCGCTCTTAATATTGCCCCTATCCTGTCCTAATGATGGGGTCCACCTCACCCAAGACACCCCGGCGTTGCCCCAAGAAAAGATGCAACGAAATACTGCCGCCATCGGCCGCCTCTAACGGTGAGGGAAAGCCACCCCTTGGTCGCGACGTTGATGTAGTCTATAAGCACCATCATCACGAAGACGAAAAAAGTGATTATCAAGGCGTGTTTCAATACTTCGATTGCCACTATCATCTATCTAGGTACCTGCCATTCAAGTGCTCATACTTGACGGGACAATATCTGAGTGCCGTGTCTTGTATACGTACTCCAACAAACATATGATAGCATATAACAGGCTAGATGCTGAAGTGGGTACGAACATCCTATTCCTATCCCGCAGAGGAGGTAACCCGTGAAGATAGCGATATCGGCCGATGGTTCAAACTCTTCCTCGTAGTCAAGCTTCTCTTGACAAATGCCTAGGCTAGTAGAAAATAGACATAATAATAGTTCAAAAAGCGAAAACGTATTCTCTCAATAACTAAAGAAATGAGGGCAGAATGCTAATAGGAGATGGTATTAGAGAGGCTGATTTATATAGGAAGTTAGGAGAGGGAAGGGTTCAGTGCCAGAGTTGCGCCCATTATTGTGTGTTGAAACCAGGAGAAAGAGGGCGTTGTGGAGTTAAACAGAATATTAATGAGAAATTGTATACTTTGGTTTATGGGAAAGCTTGTGCTGCGAATATTGATCCGATTGAAAAAAAGCCGTTTTCCCATTTTTTACCGGGTACCAGTTCTTACTCCATAGCTACAGTAGGTTGCCAGTTTGAGTGCAGAAATTGCCAGAATTGGCAAATTTCTCAAGGACCAAAACTCACTGGGGAAATTAGAGGAGAGGATTTACCTCCAGAGGCAGTTGTAGAGCAAGCTAAAGCATACCATTGTGATTCGATTTCCTATACTTATACAGATCCAATTGTTTTTTCAGAATATGCCTTAGATACTATGAAAATAGCTAAGAAGGAAGGAATTAAGAATACCTGGGTTACTAGCGGATTTTGGTCAAGAGAGTTATTTGACCTAGTCTCTCCTTATGTGGATGCCGCTAATATTGATTTGAAGTATTTTTCTGACAAAGATTACAAAGAGTATTCTGGAGGAAGATTGGAGCCAGTTTTAGATACTTTAAAGAAAGTAAAGAAAAGGGGGATTTGGTTAGAGGTAACTACCTTGGTTATTCCGGCTATCAATGATTCTGAAGAGGTGTTGGAAAGTATAGCCAATTTTATCGAGAATGAACTTGGTTCAGAAACCCCTTGGCATGTCAGCCAATTCTCAGGAGCCATTTCTTGGCAGCTTAAGGATTTGCCTGATACTCCAGTTGAAATCTTAATCAAGGCCAGAGAGATAGGCTTGAATCAAGGCTTAAAATATGTCTATATTGGTAATGTTCCTGGAATTGAGGGAGAAAGTACTTTCTGTCCAAGTTGTAAGGCAAAAATGATTGAAAGAATTGGATATTTTATCAAGAGATATGATGAAAACGGTAAATGCTCAAAATGTGGCCAAGACCTGAATCTAATCTTAAGATAGGTGAATAATGGGGAATATGAGGGAAGGTAATGGCTAAAGACTACTACCATATTTTGGGAGTTCCGAGAAACGCTAATGGAGAGCGAATAAAGAAGGCTTATCGAAAGCTGGCAATGAAATACCACCCCGACCATAACCCGGGTAACGAGAAATGGGCCAACGAAAAATTCAAGGAACTAAATGAAGCCTTCAGCATTCTGGGCGACCCAGAAAAGAGGAGACAATATGACCAGTTCGGCACGGTGGGCGAGGTTGGCGATATTTTTGGCAGTCCCCACACACGAACCACATTTGAAGATTTGATGAAGGACTTTGGCGGGTCTGGGCTTGGCTTTGACTTCTTGGACAATATCTTTGGAGATTCCCTAAGGGGTAGAGGCTTCTCCTTTAAGACATTCGGCCGGGGTTTTGGTGGGCCTAGAGGAATGAGGTTTGAGACTCCAGGAGGAATTAATCTGGGAGAGATATTTAATAAGGCTCAGCAACCCCGGTCTCAGAATGCCCAATACGAAATAACCATCAGCAGAGAGGAATCAGAGCAGGGCGTAGAAAGAGACTTAGTGCGAAAAGGTAAAAAGCTAAGAGTCAAGATTCCTGCTGGTGTTAAAGCCGGCAGCACAATAAAATTAACTAGCGCTCTCCAGTTAACCGATAGTCAGTCTGGAGATATTCTAATTCAAATCAAAGTCAAAGGTGAGAGGATAGCAGCCAGAGTCACTGAAGTCAATGATGGTAATTTTGAGGATCAAGTCTTAAAATGCAAGATGCCCGTTGTAGTAGATTTTTGGGCACCATGGTGTGGTCCATGTCGAATGATTGCTCCAATAACTGAGAAGTTAGCAGAGGAATATCAAGGTCGAGTCAAATTCTGTAAGTTGAATGTAGATGAGAATCGTCTGGCGGCAGGGAAATACCAGGTCATGAGTATACCGCTGTTACTATTTTTCAAAAGCGGCAAGGTATTTGAACAAATTATTGGCGCAGTTTCCGAGTCAACGGTTCGATCAAAAATAGAAGCAGTAATTTGATATATACTAGCCACAGGCCAACTGCTGGAATTGCTCAGAGCAGAATCAGTCCCCTACCACAGTTTCTCGAGCTTTCATGACGTAATACGTCAGCTTCACATCTTTAAATAATACGGTAACCCGACTGACAATTGTACTCATTTCTATGCTATTTGTGGTAAATTATCAGTGAAACCAGCATTAGCCAGAGAGATGAACAACTTGGCTGAGTGCGTAACGGAGTTTACATATATCCGTTACTAGCGAACCATATCAATACCGACCCTTGTTCAAAGTTAAGGTTAAGATGGAAAGGAGGAACATGGAATATATTACCCCAGGGAAAATGCGGGAGATAGATAGACGGACCCAAGAGGAATTCGGTATTCCCGCTACCATTCTGATGGAGAACGCGGGAAGAGCTGTTTTTCAAAACGCAATGGAGATGCTAAGTGAAAAACAAGAGAAGAAGATAATTGTTGTCTGCGGGAGGGGCAATAACGGCGGAGACGGCTTTGTTGCCGCCAGACACTTGATGAATAACGGGATTGACGTGTCTATTTTTCTCGTGGCGGACGTCAAGGAATTAAGAGGAGAGGCTGAGGCTAACTATCATAGAGCCGAGAAGGTAGCCCAGACAATGGGTAAAGTAATTGAGGTCTTAAATGAAGAGAGTCTTAGTTCATTTGAGAATAAACTCGAAGGAACATCCTTAATCATCGATGGGATGTTTGGAACTGGACTGGCAAGGGAAGTTGGAGAACCTGAAAAAAGCATAATCCAGCTGATAAATGACTCTGAAAAGCCAATTCTGGCGGTAGATGTTCCTTCTGGTCTTGATGCTGCAAATGGGAACGTGCTTGGAGTTTGTATCAAAGCGTGTTTTAGTACTTCAATTACCAACATCTATCTCAGCACCTGCCATTAAACTAAACTACTCGCACTTAATACAGAAATTATCTCAGCGCTGTGTCTTGTATGCGTATTCTGACAAACATATAATAGCATAAGTAGTGCTAATCCTGGCCCGGGGGAATTTTCCCCTCATTAATCTTTAGAAAAGGGCAAACAATGTCCTCGATCTCGTGGGTAGACACTTCGTAATACCCCAGAATATGGCGGATACATTCTAGGCCGGCTTGAAAGGCAGGATCGATAATCTCGGAGACACCTAACCTTCGTAGCCGCTCGGCCGCTGGTCCCTCGGGTGATCTGGCGATGATATCAATATCAGGGTTGACTTGTCTGGCGTAGCTGGCGGCGGTTATCTGCGCCATCGGGTCAGGACAGGTGAGCGCCAGCACCCGTGCCTTTTCTATGTAAGCCACGCTCAGAATCTGGGTACTGCCGGCATCACCATAGATGCAAGTCACATTTTGCGCTCTGACCTCGCGGATAATATGCGGGTTGAGATCCACCACGATATAGGGGATATTGTAGCCTTTGAGAACGTTGCCTAGGTTACTGCCGCTGTGGCCATAACCACAGATGATTACATGGCCGGAAAACCGCTTTTTGACATCAATCAGTGGTTCGTCACTACCAAGTCGGGTCAGATGTGCTAGGCGTCTGGAGGTGCTAAGCCAGCCATAGCTTATCTCAGCTAGCTTGAGAGCGATAGGGGTGAACAATATGGTGATAAAGGCGCTCGATAGAACCAGGGAATAAAAGTTGGCTGATATTACTCCTGTTTCCAGTCCGGCCTGGCCAATAACGAAACTGAATTCACCGACCTGGATTAGACCGGCGCCGACAAAGAGGCTGGTTTTGAGGCTGAAACCAAAGATTCTGGGGATTAAGGAGCAGACAATGAATTTGCTGGCGATGATAATTAAAGCGACCAGTATGACCATACTCCAGTTGTCCACAATGAAGCTGGGGTTGACAAGCATGCCCAGTGAAATGAAAAAGAGGGCGGCGAAGATGTTGCGCAGGGGAATAATATCGGCCACTGCCTGATGGGCGAAGTGGGAACGGCTAACCAGCATGCCGGCAGCGAATGCACCAAAAGCCGCGGAGATACCGAAGTAAGAGGTGGCAAAGGCAGCCCCGAGGCAGATGGCTAAAATGGTAATCAGAAATAGTTCCCGGGAGCGTGCCCCGGCAACATGCCCGAGAAAAACAGGTATTATCCAGAAGCCAATTATGGTCATGGCAGCCAGGAATATCAAGGCTTTGGCTAGAGTTATCCCCAGAATGTAGATTAGATTAGCCGTCGGCTCGCCTAAAGCCGGTAGAATCACCATAAGTGGTAATACGGCCAGGTCCTGGATCAGAAGAATGGCAATCATAATTCTGCCATGCGGTGTGTTAGTTTCTCCACGTTCCACTAAAATTTTGAGCACGATGGCGGTGCTGCTAAGAGCGATAAGGGAGCCAAAGAAGATAGCATCCGGGATAGTCCAATTGAATAGGACTCTACTTACCCCAAAGCCCAGTAGCGCCATGGCCAGTATCTGGATGCTTCCACCTAGCGGCCCAATCTTACCCATCCGCTTCAAATCGCCTAGGGAAAATTCCATGCCCAGGGTGAACAGGAGTAGAACTACACCAATGCTGGCCAAGGTCTCAATCAAGTTTACGTTCTTGACTAGACCGAAGGAGTCGGGACCGATTAGCATCCCGGCAACCAGATAGCCGAGCAGCATCGGCAGCCTAAAACGGGAGGCAACCAGCCCACCAACGAGAGCGGCACCCATAATTATGGCGAGGTCAGCCATGGATAATGTCCTTAAGTTAGCTTTATAGGGCAATTTTAACACTTCTGTTTG
>Ga0307431_1001206_pt1 | contig 15305 bp, 14 predicted proteins | sample SalMarWE160170MG_FD_202155 | JGI IMG/M metagenome (GOLD analysis project Ga0307431, IMG submission 202155) | Salt marsh sediment microbial communities from the Plum Island Ecosystem LTER, Massachusetts, United States - WE1603-170 | ecosystem: Environmental > Aquatic > Marine > Intertidal zone >...
ATCCCTCCGGCAGCTTTGCGGTAACATCGCCATGGCTCATCCAGCAGGGGGTTTGAGGAGAAACCCCGGAAAAGATACCGGAAGGTTCGAGGATATTCAGCATAGCAAGGCCGTATTCCCTCTTAGTAGTGCGCTCCACCATGCCGCCGAGGCTGTCGATCATGTACTGCATGCCGTAGCAGATGCCGAGGATGGGGATCTGGAGGCTGAAGACCCGAGGGTCGATCTTTGGGCTTGCCTTTTGGTAGATGCTGGCCGGTCCTCCGGAGAGGATGATGCCCTGGGGGGCGAGCGATCGAATCCGGGACAGCTCGATGTCCGGGGGCCCTATTTGGCAGTATACATGCTGCTCCCTCACCCTCCTGGCAATGAGTTGATTGTACTGGGAGCCGAAATCGATAATCAGGATCATATGGTCGCTCTCTTTTTTAAGTGAGGATTAAAAAATATTTTTATTGTATAAAACGATTCCTTTTGCAAGACAATAGTGTGGTCCCGGGAATCCCTGGGTAACGCGGGCAGCGGAATCGATAGTCACGGGTATCGAGGGATTTTCTTCAGCGGCTTTTAGCAAAAGGTGTAAATGAGAATGTGCCTGGAGGCCTTCCAGTTATCAGGTTTCGATCTCCCTGCTTATCTTCCTCACGAATTGCTCAACCCTGTCCTCGAAGGGGACCTCGAGACCGCCATGGTAAACGGCCCTGGTTGCGATCTCGGTAGAGACCATGGCGATTCTGTATTTGAGGGGAAGGCCCTTTAGCCGGTCTCGGAACTTCTTGTGATCCCTGATAAAGGCCGGGAGATGGAGAAGGAGCGTCTTGGTGTAAGGCTGTTTGAGCGCTATGTCAGGGTGAGCCGTCAGATAGGAATAGACGGTATCAGTCAGGTCGTTGATCTCACGGCTGATATGATCGCTGATGTCCGTGTAGAGGGCCTTGCCGTTGGATTGGCCATGGCGCCGGAAGATCAGCTCTGACTCGTCAAGTGCCCGTTTCTCCAGGATCTTCAATACATCGCCCACATAGGCCTCCTTATGCTGGAGGAATTCTTTATCCTTCATGAGCAGTCCCCCGATTATCTCATAGGAGGAACAGATTACGCCGCACTTGTTTGCTGAGGCGTCCTTCAAGATGATAATACCGTGGTTCTGGATTTCCTCCCGCGCCTTGGGAGCGATAAAGGAGTTGGCCCCCTCCACGATTGCCATGGTGGCGGGATTTCCCTTTTCATCGAAGAGCTTCTGCCAGTTTCCCATGTGGATGGTTTCGGGCCGGCCCCCGCACGGTATGAATACATCGGTATAGTGGGATAATATGAGGTTTTCGAACTGGGCGTGGAATTCATCCGATGACACCCACTCTTCCCGCACGCCGTCTTTATCCCGGGCAACTCTCTTGAAGAGGTCGATCAAGCCTTCTTTTTTCTGCTCCCTTGCGTAAAAGATAAAGCCGCCCTCATTGAGGCGATCCGGTGAGAACTTATCGATATTATCCTTAAGAACTAGGCCATTGAGCTCCTCCTTGTCAATGCCCTTCGGGTCATATATGGCCCCGGAGCCGGCTGTAATAGAGGTGATCTGCACCTTTGGGCAATGCTCCAGCAGCAACTTCAGCTCGTTTCCGGCAACATCCCCATTGGTGCCGCCGGTAATCTTCACGCTGAAGGGATCTGCGTGGGCATCGATTCCCAGCTCGGTGAGGGTCCGTTCAAGGAACTTCCACACCCCCAGCGAGGTGACGCCGTATTCCTTGTGATTGATTCCTATCTTTTTACTGGAGATGATGCCGCCTCCCAAGATGTATGCTCGCTCCTTTGAGCGTTCCGCCATCCATTCGATCATGGAGTCGTGCATGTTCTCATCGGGCCCTATTTCGATGGGTTCATCTTCTCCATAATAATCAATTACCTTGGGATCAACGGGCTTCCCGTCCCTGGTAACGAAGATGTCCAAAAAGGCGTTTATTATCCCACGCTGGAGGTTATACAGGCGATTGGTAACCCTGTCCTGTCCCTTCACATCAAAGGCCTTCATAACTACCGCTATCTTCGAGCCTCCCTGGTAGATATCCTTGTTCTTGAGGTGTTGGGTATGGGCGAGGACCATGGCTTCTTTAAGGACGGTGCCTATGGCAGACTCGAAGTCATCCTTGGTCCTGGCGATAACGGTTCTGAAGCCTCCCCTGGCTATATCGGAGAACCCGAAGTGATAGCCGGATCCATTTCGGTGATAGAAGAAGGTGATCCGAAAGGGGGTATCAAGGGGCATGTTTTCCCTGATTTCCTTCGGCAGGTTCGTCATGTAGGAGGGGTCAAGCCGGAAGGAGAGGGCCTTCTTAAGGGTCACGAAGAAGTTGGTCTTCAGGGTATAGCGAACAAAGAGCAGGGCAACGGCAAACATGATCCTTCTGGTTTCATCAAGAAGGGCGTGGCCCGTGTTGTACTCTTCGATCATAGTTTGGATTATGCGGTATTCATTCTCCAGTGTTTCCTTTCCCATGCGTATCTCTGGGTCCGGGTGGAATTTCTTTTCAAAGAGGTTCAATATCTCTCGTGTAAGCTGTAAGTGGCTTAAGAAGGCGTCCTGTGTTTCTTCCCAGCTGAACCGGTAGGGTGAGCCATGGGCCAGGTTCGTGTGAACAAAGGTGCAGAGTGCGCTGAGGAGGCTTCCTTGAGGCCCTGTCAGCACACCATCGGTAACGAGTTCCTGGTAAGTTCTGTCCCGTACATTGATCACCTTGGTATTGTAAAGCTCGGATTCCAAGGAAGAGAATACAGGCATGGTCCTTTCTATGGGTTTGCCCTCCCTGGTGGTGATGTATGCCGTGAAAATGGTTACTCGCTGCTTGCCGTCATCTATTTCCAGGATATAGTTTCTCCGGGTTGCGATATTGAGCCGGTAGAATATCTCAATGACCTGTCCGATGTATCCCTCAGCCATGGGATCGATTACCGAAAAGGTAAGCCTTGATTCATCCCGGCCCTTTTCGTCCTTTACGGCTTCAATGTCCAGAAAAGCCCCGCCCTCTCGTATCGCCGATTGGTAGAGCCACATGCCCCTGGCGACCCGCCGGGCAGGCGACAGAAGCACGTAGTCCGGGTTGTTTGTTAGAAAATGAGAGAATATGGTGTCGAATTCCCTGAAGTTAAAGCGGAGGTAGTATTCCTGAAGGGCCTTGCGGATGCGGCCCTTGCCTCGAAAAAAGGATATGGGCTCAGGTCTCTGATTGTCGGCGAACAGGTGGAATTTCTGTATCTCTAACTCGTGATCCTGACCGGGGAGGTTGTTGTCGGAGTGGATCATCTCGGCGTAGATAATCCTTTTGTCCCTTATGGTATTCAGGGTCCTAAAGAGGGTGCCGGGTTTGTTGAGGGTGGCAATGATAGACTTCTCGTCGGTATCCCTCAGTACGATTTGGCGGTTTTCTCCCAGGGTATGCAGATTCATGCACAGGTTTGAGAGGGATTCCTCCTCCGACCCAAGGGTTACAAAGAGATAGGGGTGCATGTTGTTGATAAGCCAATCCAGGTTATCGAGGGCGCGTTTCTTGTTTCGCGCCAATCTCCTGGGCAGTTGCCTGATAGTCTTCTCAGGTCTCACGAACATAGCGCACCTCCCTGCTGAGGGTTGATAGGTGTATCGATTTTCATGGTTCGCATGAGAAGCGAGAATTCTACAACAAATATAGTATAGATTTCATGCCGTTTCAAGCACGATAGGCTATATTTTGATATACTGTTTAATCTTGCTATGAAATGAAAAGGATCTATTTTTCTATCCTTACATTTTTAGCATTAATCTCAAGCAAGATAGCAGATTATTTGATATTTATGCAAGACACCACCGTAGCCGAAACAGTCTTGATACGCTGCCTCAGCTTGCTCATGCGGTGCACCCCTTGCTTTTCCCTCTTTCCCGTTGACATTGTGCGTGTGCTTGTTTAGTTTTCCCGAAAGTTGTCCGCTCTTTTCGAAGATGCTCGAGATCGCAGAGGGACCATGCAGGAGGGAACGAGGTGACCATGAAAGCCGGTACGGGAAGCTCATGAGGAGATGGCTCAGCAATCACGAGGCGATCGCCGTCTTTGCTTTCGGCATTCTGTTGCTGCTGCCTTGTGTGTGGAGCGAGACGAGCATCACCGGCCAGGATGAATATTGGTTGTCCCTGCGAACGCCCATGGAAACGCTTGAACGGGGTGATTGGATCACCACATGGGTGAACGGCGAACCGCGCCTCAGGAAGCCGCCGCTCCTCTATTGGGCGATTATGGTGAGCTACCGTATCTTGGGGATCAACCTGTTTGCTGCGAGAATCTGGGGCGTACTGGCAGGTGCAGGTCTGGCAGCCTGTTCCTGTCTTCTTTACCGCGCCCTGTTCAAAAGGAGCGGCATGCTCGCCGGGTTGATTACCTTGGCAACCGTTGCGGTTGCTGTTGAGAGCCGCATGGCCATTCTGGACCTTCCCCTTGCCTTTCTCACCTGCATGGCAGTATACTTCGCCATCAGGTGGGGGCAATCGACCCATGTGGGCTGGGCCTTGGGCTCTGCCTTTTTTTTGGGCCTCTCATTTCTCCTGAAAGGACCCGTCGGATTTGTCTTTTTCGGGGTGGCCGCTCTGGGTGCCTTATTTGTATTCGGGTGGTGGCGTCTCTTGGTACCCTGCTGGTCACACCTGGCTTGGGCCATCGTGGTACTGCTTGCGGTATGCATTCCCTGGCCATTGGCAATGACATACCTCTGGCCCGGTTTTTTGGAAATCCTTGATGAGGAGATGGCAGCGAGGCAACTCGGCTTGCCTTGCCTCGGCGACATCCTTTCTACTGTGGGCGGCGCATTGGGCCTGGTTTTCCCATGGTCAATCCTGTTGATAGCGGCGTTTGTCTCGGCGTTAAAGCAGAGAGGGGATCGCTCCGGCCTCTGGCTTGCGATCTGGTTTTTAGGGGGCATCATCCCCTTCTTTTTTATTTACACCTTCGGCCGGTACATGACGCCGCTCATTCCAGCTGCATGCGTGCTGTGCGCGCAGTGGCTTGAAGGCGGCAGCAGGTCCTTGAGATCAAGTATGCTGGTTGTAACCGTATCGCTGATCTCGGGGGTAGGTGTTGCTCTCTGCCTATTTTTCCTGTGGTTCGGCCATGGCATTCCCGCAGCCATCGCCTGTCTCCTCATGGTCGGGCTTATCTTCTGGGTTACCCTCACCACCTATAATGCCCATCTCATTGCCTGCGCCGTGGCACTGTTGCTGGCCCTCACTATGGGAGGCCTCTATCCGAGCCTGGGAATAAACGCCATGCCCGAGGGGATAGAGGAGAAGGTAGGCAATGCTCCTGTTGTCTCCTACAACAGCTCGCAGCCATCCATGCTTTCCATGCGGCTGAAACGAAGTGCGATCCAGGTGGTTGGGGGCATCGAGAGATTCGACCGGGTACTCGAAGGCCTTGATGGATTTGTGTTTGTGAGAGAAAGAGACGTGGAGGGATTTGAGGCTCATGCGAGGAGGCTGGGCATCTCTTTTGAGCGCGCCGGCCAATTTAAGACCCTGTATTCCAGGCACACCTGGGTCAGGTTTGCCAGAAAGGATGCCACTATGGATGACTGGAAGAGGGCAGTAAAAGAACATTCCCTGGCTGGACTGCGATCCACCATCCACTACTATCGAGTACGCCCCAAGGAGGATTCGGATGGGTAGACGGACGGTGGGCATTGCAGTGCTTGCCACGCTTCTCCTGTATGCGGTGCCATTGTGGCGATGGTGCTGCTCTTTCAAGCAGGAACCAGCAGGATTTTACATGAACCGATCCTCTCCTCAGCCCGATCGAGGGCTTCCACGCATGACCGGCGAGTTTATCAGCAGGGATCCCGGGGCCGGCACGGTCCATGTAGCCTCTATCTGTGAGATGGCCGACGGAAGACTCGTGGCTTGCTGGTACGGAGGCACCAGGGAGGGAGCGAGGGATACCGCGATATATATCGCGGTGCACAATCCGGGGATGCCCGGCTCATGGAATGCCCCACGAGTATTAGTAAGCAGGGATTCCGCCTCAAGGGAGTTGCGGCGGTATGTGAAGAAGCTGGGTAATCCACTTGTTTTCGCCGATTCCAGGGACCGCCTCTGGCTCATCTACGTCACCATCGCGGTGGGGGGGTGGTCAGGGAGCTCACTTAACCTCAAGGTATCAAATGACGGCGGCAGAACCTGGACACGGAGTGAACGGCTCACTCTGAGCCCGTTTCTCAATGTGAGCGAGCTGGTCAGGAATAATCCCGTTCAGATGAGCGACGGCTCCCTTGCTGTGCCTATCTATCATGAATTTCTTGGGAAGTTTCCTGAGATCCTATGGGTCAGGGAAGAGTCCGGGAGATTCAAGGTTCGAAAGACCAGGATTGCAGGAGGCAGTAGTTTTATCCAGCCCTCCATAGTTGCCTGCGATTCCAGCCGTGCAGGCGCCTTTTTTCGGAGTTGTTCCGATACGAAGGCCATAGGACGGGCAACTACAAGGGATGCGGGAACAACGTGGTCTGAACCGCACCACCTGGACCTGCCGAACCCCGATTCAGCCGTCAATGCTATCTCGCTCTCGGGGGGGCGGATCCTGCTGGCCTTTAATGATGGCCTCAGAGGCAGGGAAAACCTGCAACTCTCCCTTTCATCCGATAGGGGTATAACATGGCAGCGAGTCGCACGGATCGAGGAGGACGAAGGGGCTGAATTTTCGTATCCGTACATGATGCAGGATAGCCGTAGACAGATCCACCTCGTGTACACGTGGAACAGAAAGTACATAAAACATGTAGTCTTCAATGAAGGGTGGATCAACCTCAAGCTTCAGGGAGGCTCTGAGTGATGAGCTTTGCCTTCTCCTTTCTCTTTCCCTGGCTCTTTGCGCTGCTGGTGATCCAATGGGTGACGGTGAAGGTGAAAAAGCCGCCACTAGGGTGGCGATTGACCGCGATCCTTGCCATCATATCCGGCATTTTTATCCTTGTCCCAGTAAGAGGACTTCCCCTGGCCCGCTGGCTGATCGGAATAAATGCGAATTTCAGCCTCCCCTTGGTAGCATGCGTTTTCAACAAGGCCTGGGAGCATGCCTCGGGCAGCAGACTGCTCGACCGCCAGGCATCCATGGCTTCCTGGATTTTCGGCCTCTCATCAGGACTCGTGCTCTACCCGATGGCGCTCGGGCTTGGGGACTTCGACCCTTATGTTTCTGGGTGGGGCTTCTCATGGCTTTTCGCATCCATGGCGATCCTCACCGTTGTACTTCTCGTGATCAAGAACCGCTTTGCAGCGGTCCTGATGGCCTGTATCCTCGGCTATGACCTAAACCTGCTGGAGTCACACAACCTGTGGGACTATCTTGTTGATCCCTTTTTTATGCTCTTCTCCCTTGCTGCACTGAGCACTTGGCTGACACGACGGATGCGCAAAACTCTCTCGGGCTAGGAGGCAAGGGATAGCATGTATCCGGTTCGTTTGTTCCGAGGCGGTTATCCCTTTACAGGGACGCATTTTTTCACTATACATCCCTAGAATAAAAGCGGATTCCTCTGCTCGAGGATCATGAAGGGCAAGGCCGGAGAAGTTCCCTTGAGAAAAGGGCCTATTCAAGGAGAATAGATAAATGAAAAAAGGGGCAGATCCCGAGATCTCGATAGTCGTTCCCCTCTTTAACGAGGCGCCGAGCATCAAAAACCTTGCTGAAGATGTGCTCGAGGTGATGAGGCAGCTGGGAAGAACATTTGAAATCATTTTTATCGATGACGGGAGCACTGATGAAAGCCTTACAATCCTCAGGGCGATGACAGAGGAAATCACCGAGCTGCGCGTTGTGGTGCTGCGCCGCAACTTCGGGCAGAGTGCTGCCATGACCGCGGGCTTTGACCATGCGCGCGGCGAGATCATCGTATCCATGGACGGCGACCTCCAGAACGACCCCCACGACATCCCCCACCTGATCGCTGCATTGGAAGAGGGGTATGATCTGGTCAGCGGTTGGCGTAAGGACAGGCATGATCCCTTCTGGTCAAAGAGACTCCCTTCCCGTATCGCCAACTGGCTCATAAGCCGGGCAACGGGGATCAAGCTCCATGACTACGGCTGCACCTTAAAGGTATACAGGGGGGATGTCGCCAGGGCGCTGTTTCTCTATGGGGAGCTCCACCGTTTTATCCCCGTGTTGGCAAGCCTGTATGGAACCCGTATCACCGAACGGGTAGTAACGCATCATCCTCGGAAAGAGGGAAAAAGCAAGTACGGAATCGGCCGCACCTATCGGGTGCTCCTCGATCTCCTGTTGATGGTATTTTTCCAGAAATTCGCCACCAGGCCCCTTCAGTTCTTCGGATTGAACGGCGGGCTCCTGCTCATAGTAGGTTTCCTGATCGAACTGTATCTGACATGGGTAAAGCTCGGCAGAGGGGAGGATATCGGAGGCAGACCACTGCTGCTCTTGGGAGCGCTCTTGATCATCACGGGCATCGTGCTTGCGGGCTTGGGCCTTCTGGGTGAGTTGGTGGTGAGAACCTACTACGAGTCTTCCGGGAAAAGGAGCTATAGCGTCCGTGAGGTTTTGGAGTGAGGCCGGATGTGCGTCGATGGGCCGGGTGGCTGGCCCGGCTCTGTGTCAGCGCCGGTCTTGTATGGTGGCTCTTCTCTCGGTTCGAGCTTTCGGGTATCATCGCCTCCTTTCAGGAACTCTCATCCCTTATCTGGCTGATTGCTGCGCTCATGTATCTGGCGTCTCAAATCCTGAGCAGTATCCGCTGGTTCATCTTGTCGAATGCCCTTTCCTTTCCGGGACCGTGGCGCACCTATCTGGTGTTCTATTTTGTGGGTATGTACTTCAATCTCTTCTTGCCAACCAGTATAGGTGGAGACGTGCTGAAGATCCATTTTCTATCCCGCGGCGAGGGGCGGCGGCTGATGGCGGCCTGGAGCGTGGCAGGAGACCGCATCTTCGGGTTGCTCGCCATGGTGCTTCTGGGCGCTGGGGCAGCTTTTCTGAGTCCTGGTATCCTTCCCGGCCATTTCGTGACCTTTTTGTGGATCAGCGGCATCGTTGCGGTGGGTGGACTGGTTGGCCTGCCGTTTGTCCGGAGGATTGTGAGAGACCTCCGGCCCACGCTCGCTGATCGCTTGAGAGGCGCGCTCCTGCTCTGGCAGATGCCGCGGAAGATCCTGGCGGTGCTCGGGTTATCGTTCTTGCTTCAGACCCTGGGCATGGGCGCCGTTGCCCTGCTGGGAGGGGGGATCGGCCTTGAGATCCCTCTCGTCTTTTACTTCGCCAGCCTTCCCTTAATCAACCTGGCCACAGCGATTCCCATCAGCTTGAGCGGCGTGGGAGTGAGGGAGGGAAGCTTCGTATATTTCCTGGGGCTTACGGGGGTTCAGCCGGAGCAGGCCCTCTGCCTGGGGATCCTGTTTTTCTCCGTACAGGTAGCAGCGAGCCTCCTGGGGGGAGTTGCTTATGCGCTCGGGTTCCATCGAAGGTACGTAAGGCCTCGGCCCGGATTGAAGGAGATGAGCTGAAGAGGTTGAGGGAATTCGTGTGTCTCTCATGGGTTCCCGGCCACTGGAACCATCCTAGAACGGCATGTTCCATAAGGTAGGGATAAGGGCTTTACCATGCACCTCTATTGTCTTTAGGTACTCGAGTATCTTCAAGAGGAGAAGCGCCCACATGAAAAAACCGGACCTGATTATCTCCCTTAATACCAGATAGGAATCAATCTCAATAACATCTCGAGACCAGTACTTCCTGGGATCGGGGAAAAACCTGGGTACCCGAAAACAGTAGCTGGTGAATTCCTCTTGAAATAATCTCGACAATCGTTTTTCTTCGCTTCGTATCACAAAAACGTAATAGGCCCAGTAAAAAAGAGCTATAACCAGCAATACGAGATAGTGGGAGCCGATCAACACGCCGACCAGTCCGACAAAGGAAAAGATATAGGAAGGATTTCTGAAGACCGAAAAGGGGCCGTCCTGGACCAATGCCGTATTCTTGCGGCCGGCTATATAGAGGGCGCACCACGTTCTCCCCAATATGGCCAAGGTAACAAGGAAACAGCCGGTTATCTCAACGGCCTCATAGAGAGGAGAGCCTCTATCAGGAGCCTCTGCAAAGAATATGACTATAAAGAGCGCTATCCCTGCAATCCAAGTCATTGCTTTTCTGCGCTTTTCAAAAGGTTCTATCACCTGTCTCTCCATAGATTTCGGTAGGTTGACATGGGGCTATGTTTCCATTAGATTTCCAGGCGCCCTCGCTTGCCTAGGGCGGTACCTCTTCATTGAGCGAGCAATGGTATAGCAGTTAGGGATGAATTACAATGAAGAAGTTGGAAGGCGCAGTATTTCTTATGGTGTTGTTGGCTTTTCAGGCTGGCGCGCGGGCAGAGGGGAATGGGCAAATTATCGGGAGAACACTACAGGCGGTATCGCACGATTACCAATCTTTTTATTCGAGGAAAAACATAGGGGACTTGGCCTTGGGCATAGGCGCTGCCGGGGTTCTGGCCAATACCTCGATCGACGGAGAGATTCAGGGCTGGATCCAGGGGTCCTTGAGGAACGAGGATACCGATGAGCTGAGCGAATCGATCAAGCTCTTGGGAGAAGGGGCGGTCACCATTCCTTTCTATGGGTTGGCTGCCCTTGTGGGAGAGACGACAGAAGGACATGGATGGACCTCTGCCACGGGAGAGTGGGGGAAAAGGTCACTGCGGGCGGTTCTCGTGGGTGCACCCCCAGCGACCTTCTTACAGAGGGCCATAGGGGCCTCGCGGCCGGATGAGGATGATTCTCTATGGAGACCTTTCAATGACAATAACGGGGTAAGCGGCCACAGCTTCATGGGGGCGGTTCCCTTCATCGCCGCAGCGAGGATGACCGAAAACCCTTATCTCCGGTATCCCCTTTACCTGGGATCGATGCTCTGCGGGTGGTCGAGGATAAACGACGACCGTCACTATTTTTCGCAGGCGGCACTGGGATGGTGGATAGCCTACCTCTCGGTTTCATGCGGCGAACTCGATGAGAACAAGGAAAAAGGCATTATTATCAGACCTTACCCAATAGCAGGGGGGGTCGGAGTCATAGCAGTGCTGGGCTTTTAATATGGGCTGACTCATCGCACCTCATACCCGCATGCCCTGAAAAGTGCATATGCCTTGTCAAGATCCAGTTCCCTCACCAGAAGATAATCCGTATTGTAGGTGGATATTACAAGGACGCTAATGGCTTCATCGGCAAGACAAGAGGTGAGCGAGGCGAGAATGCCAGCCATCTCGAGGTTGAGGGAGGCAAGGACCTTAAAACAGCGCCATCCTCTATCAGCCTTCCACTCTGCGGGTACCATCTCCTCTGGAAGCACGAGGGAGATCTCTTCATCGGTGTGTGTTATCGAGAAGAATCCGGAACGAGCGGTGAACTCAGGGATTGATTCATCAGGAGAAAGCCGGCATATTGCCAGGCGCCCCCGAAGGACTGTAAGCGACATACCTTTTATGTGCGGACCCGTGATGATTACACCTTTTGTTTCAGATGCTGGGTAAAGAGTTCCTGTGAGATGGTACCTTCCGCAATCCGGGTGACAGGCCCACTCATGGAGATAAGGAACTCGCTTGATATGGCAATCCGGATGGTGCCTCCGGGCATGTGGACAGAAATGCGGGGATCGCAGAGACCGAGCTTGCGGGCCACGCCGGCAGCAGCACTGCTGCTGGTGCCTGAGGCGAGGGTATAACCGGCCCCTCGCTCCCAGATCTCGATCTGAATGTTCCGGCGGTCCAGGATCTTCATGAACTGCACATTGGTGCGGTTTGGGAAGCGAGGATCGATTTCAATCAATGGGCCCCATTTCTTGGCATCTTCCGGGCTCACTTCATTGCGGAGTACAACGCAGTGCGGGTTCCCGATGGTGGCCGCGCAGAAACGGAGTTCTTCGCCGTTAACGAGGATTGTCTCGTTAATCACCTCCCGCGGCGGCCCTTCGACGGGTATCAGGGTGCTGTCAAAGCTGAGCCTACCCATGTCTATGATGACCTCTCTTCCCCTCTTGGTCACCCGGGCTGTAACCGTGCCCCCCGGGGTGCGTATAGAGAAGGGGTCCTCTTGGACCATTCCCTGGTCCCAGAGATAGCGGGAGAAGATGCGTAGCCCGTTCCCGCTCTTTTCCGCCTCGCTTCCGTCCGGGTTGAAGATGCGCACCGAAAAGTCCTGATCCGGGCTCTCAAGCGGGCCGAGGAGAACCCCGTCCGATCCCACGCCATAGTTACGGTGACACAGTAATCGTATCCGGGAGGGCGTGAGCTTTTTGCCGGCATGAGCGGGATCCCAGACGATATAGTCATTGCCGAGTGCGTGATATTTTACGAAGCGCATAGAAGGTCCTTTTTGTCTGAACGGTTAGAGACGGTACGCCAGGATTCATAATTCTTCCCGCTTCTCATCCATATCCTCTTGCGCTCAGGCGCCATTGTCCTTAACAATACGGGGGCGTTTTCGGGGAAGCTTGAGGGGCGGCTTCTGCGCCCTCAGGCGCATCCAGTTAAGAGCACGGAACACCGTTTGTTGCCGGATGATCCGCAGCTCCAGATCCCGTTTCCCGGGAAAATTCACCAGCATGAGTCCAATCAGAAGGCTGATAACGCCTTGGCCTGGCAATACTAACATCATGATGCCGGAAAGGATGAAGATCATGCCGGCGAGGTTTTTGAAAACCAGAACAAGGATACGGACCGCTGCATGCCCTTGAGACAGGCTTTTCAAAGGTTTTCTGCGGCGGGTAAAATAGTCGGTCGGCATGTGGATTACCAGGAGGGGAATGGCCACGAGAGTTCCTATAAATACGATGATCGAGAGCACCCCCATCAACCAGAGAGAAGCCTGGTGAATGCGGAGGAAATCAACTATTGCTGTGCATCCATTGAACAAGTGTTTTTACGCTGCCAGTCAATAAGCCCCCCATGACCGCGCTTTGGCGAAAAGCAATTCCTCTATCCGGTTTTTACTGTTCCGAGAAGGCTGGTCAACTGGGCAATATGGCTTTGCTCTTCCCTTATGATATCATCGATCCGCTCGCGGCCGTATTTCTCCGGCACCATGTCCTTGAGCCCGACATAGAAGAGGACCGACTCCTTCTCCAGGCCGATAGCCGTATTGAGCACCTCCTCCAGGGTCTCATTGCCGGTAAGTGAATCCGCTACAGATGGATTGCCCTCGCCGCCTTGCGTGTCTGCCATCGCGGATAGGTACAGCGATAGCTCGTTTTGCGGGTCGAATACCTTCCCGCCTTTTCCCGTATCGGTAAGGGTGCTCCGCATCTCTGTAAATGTTGCCTTGTGGCCGTCCTCCATCGCAGCCAATTTTTCGAAAAACCGACGGTTTTCAGCATCCGACTGCAATGCCGCGGCCTTGCGATAAAAAGCACCGCCGTTTTCCTCGATTCGAATAGCCATCTCAAGCACCTCATCCAGATTAAAACCTAAGGCCATAACCTCCTCCTTTTTGAGAGAGCAAGACACATATCACACTATCAATACATCAGAACGCAGGATATATATCACAAGGAATCCTGCAATGAAAGCGCCTTTATGGATATGGGGCATAGAGTGCTCGAGGCGCTTTGATTTTGGTGGAACAGAAGGCAGCCGGAGACGCGCTGAAATGAGTTCTCAGGGCGTGCTACACATCCCTTGATTTAAGTGAGGGTAAGCTCGAATCGTTGTTCGTTAACATCGATGCCCCACATGGATCCCCTTTGTTGTTCCATGAGGGTGAAGCCGTTTTTCTCGTAAAGGTGCCTGGCTTGCTCGAGTCCCTCAAAGGTCAACAGGTATATCCTCTTGTAGCCTCTGTTGCGGCAAAAGCGCATTGCTGCCTTTATGAGCCTGCTGCCTATGCCTCTTCCGTGCAGGGAAGGGGATACGATAAACCAACGAAGGTGAGCACCCCTGTACCCGGCATGAATCCCGTCAATCGCAATGGCGCCCTCGATATTCTCCCCGAGGAGAGCGGTCCACAAGCCATCCCGCTGATCATCATAGCGACCTATAAACCCGGCCAGCTCGCCGGTTACCTTTGCCTCGAAGAAGGCCCCGAAGCCCCAGTGCTTGTGGTAGTAAGTGCCGTGCAGTTCTGCAATTCGACCAATAGAGCCCGGGACATAGCCTCTCTGAATCCGGATCTTCCCCGGGTGTTCGTGACCCATCCCGGCTCCGTCTATGTGCACAAATCCACCCATTGTGCACCGGTGATCCTGTAAAGCTCATCGGGCGTCATCTTGATACATGAGTTTTTGGATCCTGCTGCGGGGTAGACCTTTTCGTAGGGTCTAAGACTCTCATCGAGGTAGATCTCCAATTTTTCCTTGAGGGCGAAAGGGCAGACACCGCCCACAGGGTGCCCGGTTTTTTCCAGTACCTCCCCGGGGGACATCATCTTGGCCCTCATACCGAACTGGTTCTTGAACTTGCGGTTATCGATTCGAGCATCTCCCTTGGTCACGACCAGTATGCCCTTCTCCCTCAGCCTGAATGCGAGGGTCTTGGCGATCAACTCCGGCGCCACACCCAAGGCCTGCGCTGCGAGTTCCACCGTTTCGATGCTCCCGCCGAACTCAACAATGTCGTGCTCAAGCCCGCGATCCCTGAAATACGCCCTTACGGTCTCAACGCTCATGTATCAGCTCTCCTTCGTCTCTTTCCGGATGCACCTTGGCTTTCCCTAATCTTGTGCTTAGGGATTCGGTTTTTTACTCCTTGTCTCGTTTTCCTGTCCGCATGCGGCGAAGCATTCGATGCACTGCCACGCGAGCTCGCGTGAAAGGGGTGATTCTTCTGCCTTCAAATGGAACCCTGATCTCGACATAAAATTGTGAAAGGGCTTTCAGTATTAGTTTGAACAGCTCATCCCGTCCCTCGGTTTTACTCCGGCAGATATGGTGATGGCAGCCGATAGCCACTGTTTGAACCGGCACGAGCATCTGGATCTTGGAAAGATCATCGAGATCAAGGGCCTTCTCCGATGACTCAATCTGCATTGCAGCAGCGCGCACCTCATGCCTGTCTCTGGCATATTCCTCGTAGCGCATGGAGATGAGCTTTTCCCAGTCCCGAAGATACTTGGCCTCGATGCCCAGGCTCCTCAGCTGATCCACGTATGCCCTGGGGACCTTTTTATTCAGGCCGGAGAGATAGCTGTGGAACTCGTCGGCAACCCGGAGATCAGGCGCCTCCAGAACCAGCATGATGAGAACAATACAGGCGGCTACCAGCTCGTTGAAGATCCTGTCCTGTTCGACCTT
>Ga0307431_1001208_pt1 | contig 15287 bp, 16 predicted proteins | sample SalMarWE160170MG_FD_202155 | JGI IMG/M metagenome (GOLD analysis project Ga0307431, IMG submission 202155) | Salt marsh sediment microbial communities from the Plum Island Ecosystem LTER, Massachusetts, United States - WE1603-170 | ecosystem: Environmental > Aquatic > Marine > Intertidal zone >...
ATCTCATGGATTTTTTCGTGCCAGTACATATCGTTATTGATCATAAAATCTCCATTCTCTTTAATGTTATAGTGGATTTGATAGCTAAAAAGCAAGGGATTTGGTCCTCAATTTTCTGTACAATATCATTTAATCGCTCAAACAATCCCTTACCCCTGTACTTTTTAAGGTTAGAATTAAGACCTAAGTCGTTCCCACAATAACACTGGAGGCCCTCATGGCTTACAATGTCTTCGTCACCCGACACCTTACACCTGAAGCCGAGGAAAAATTAAACGCGTTCTGTAATACTGAATACTGGCCGGAGGATACCCCTCCACCATATCCGGTCTTATTGAAAAAAACGAGAACCGTGGATGGACTGGTCTGCCTGTTGACCGACCCCATTGACAGAAAGCTCATCGAAGAAGCTGAGAATCTCAAAGTCATCAGCCAGGTGGCGGTTGGCGTGGACAATATTGACCTCCAAGCCGCCAACGAACGCAGCATCCCTGTTGGGCACACCCCTGATCTGTTAACGGATGCTACCGCTGACCTGACCTTTGCTCTCATCCTGGCGGCCGCGCGCCGATTGAGCGAAGCCATCAACTACGCCCGGGAAGGACACTGGCAAACCTGGGGGTTGACCACGCTGCTGGGCGAAAGCGTTCACGGTGCCAGCCTTGGCATCATCGGCATGGGCCGCATCGGACAGGCGGTTGCCCAACGCGCCGCTGGCTTTGATATGAAAATTCTGTATAACAGCCACTCTCGGAAATCAAATATTGAAGAAAAATTGGGTGCGGTCTACCTCCCGCTGCCCGAGCTTCTGGAACGGTCGGACATCGTCAGCCTGCACCTCCCCCTGACAGATGAGACGGAGGGCTTGATCAGTAAGCCCCAGTTTGAAAAGATGAAACCCCACGCGGTCCTGGTCAACACAGCCCGCGGCGCGGTTGTGGACACGGACGCCCTCGTCGCCGCACTCAAATCAGGGCAGATCGGCTATGCCGCCCTCGACGTGACCGACCCAGAGCCGCTCCCACACACCCACGAGCTCTACGGACTGCCCAACGCCATCATTGTCCCTCACATCGGCAGCGCCACCCGCAGGGCACGCAACAATATCGCCCTGCTGGCGGTGGAAAACTTGATCGCCGGATTGGAGGGCAGCCCCCTCCCCCATGCTGTATAATATGTTTCCCTGTCATAACGAAATGATGAAATGATGAAATGGATCCGAGAATACCATCTTGACCCTAAAATTATAAAAACCTATCGAACAGCGTTGTTGGTCACATTAGGGGGAAATGTTCTCCTGGCTGTTGGAAAAGGATTGGCAACTTACTTCTCAGGCAGTGCAGCCCTTTACGCAGACACAGCCAATTCCGTTGCTGATGTTATTTATTCTATCGCTTTAGTCATTGGGTTGCGACTTGCGCTGCAGCCGCCAGACCTGACCCATCCCCAGGGGCATTCCCGCTTTGAGCCCCTGGTCGGTCTGGTTGTTGCCTTGATGATGGGTATCGCTGGTTATGAAGCCCTGCGGACTTCAGTCAGTCGTTTCATCTCCGGCGGTGCGTCAATTTCTTTAGACCTTCCTGTGATTGTCCTGTTAATCAGCGCAGCGATAAAAGCCGGCATGTACTTCTTCATCATCAAATTAGCGAAAAAAGTAGATAGTTACTCATTAAATATCACAGCGAAAGACAATCTCAGTGACGTGCTGACGTCAATTGCTGCCTTCCTCGGAATCCTGGGGTCAAACCTGATCCACCCCCTGCTGGACCCCCTGGCAGGGCTGCTGGTTTCCTTATGGATCTTCAAAGCTGCCTTTGACGCCGGTAGGGAAAACATCGGCTTCCTGACCGGTGCAGGCGCGGATGAAGCCCTTCGTCAAAAGATCATCCAGACCGCGTCAAAAATTGAGGGTGTGGGGAACATTCATCACATGATGAGCGAATATGTCGGGCCGAAACTGGTCGTGGATATGCATATCAACCTGCCCGGGGATGCATCCCTCATTCACGTGCATGATATCGAAGATGCCGTTATCGAAGCCCTGGAAGCCATGCCTGAGGTTGACCGCGCTTATGTTCACGTCGAACCCCTCGGCATCGAATAAATTCCGATATTCAATTCAATACAAAGCAAGCGGGCGACCCACGGGTCGCCCCTGCGGGTTTTTTAATATTTTCTTTGGAAATTCTTATGACGGGTCACCTGATACCCAATACCTAATACCCAATACCTATTCTACCCAAATATCACATACTGCATCAAAAACCGCTCAATCGCCTCATAATACTTCTGGCGTGTCTCCGACTTGCGGAAGCCGTGACCCTCGCCAGGATAGAGGTGATACTCATGGGGGACGCTGTTCGCCTTCAGTGCTTTCACGATCTCCTCCGACTGGCTGGGCGGCACCACTTTATCCTCCTCCCCCTGGAAAATCGCCACCGGGTCCTGGATCTTATCCGCGTGGAAGACGGGCGACCACTCTCGGTATTTCGCCGCCGCTTCCGGCAGCGATCCCACCAGCGAATCAGTATAGCGTTCTTCAAATTTATGGGTGTCCATCGCCAGGGTGAACAGGTTTGTCACGCCGTAGGAACAGATCCCAGCTTTATACAGCCCGGGGAAACGGATCAGGGTATTCAGCACCGTGTACCCCCCAGCGCTGCCGCCCTTGATCACCAAGCGCTCCGGATCCGCCAGCTTTTGGTCACTCAGTGCCTGCGCACCCCCTGCCGCATCAATCACATCCAAATTGCCCCAGTTCCCCCGCAGCGCCTCGCGGTAATCGCGGCCGTAGCCTGTGCTGCCGCGGTAGTTCACCTGCAGATAGCCGTACCCCCGGCTAGTGAAAAACGCCGCTTCCAGATCGTAGCCAATGGAGACGCTGCTGGTCGGCCCACCGTGGATCAACACAATCGCCGGCGGCAGCCCCCGCCCCTCAAAACGGCTGCTGGTCGGCGGCGAGTAGATTCCGTAGACCGTCTCCCCATCGCTTGATGTCCAACTGATCTCATATGGCGTGGGCAGGTCTTCCGGCGGGATCGCCTCGCTGGTGCTGCGTTGATGTATCGTGATGTGATCGTCCTTCTTGCTGATGATCCGGGGAGAGATGGTCGGTGAGCTGGCTGCCAGCGACAGCCGCCCCTCCGCGCTGACCGCCGGCTGGCTCAGCGAGGTGTACGGGCTCAGATCAACCGGCGACACCTCGCCAGACTCAACATCCACCTGATTTAGCGTGGTGATCCCTGTCTCCTTCTGCAGGAGGAAGATCGAATCGCTCCCCGATGACCATGCCTGCACAACCACGCCCTGAATCCAGGCGGGCTTTAACAGCGCTGCGCCCTCCACCAGAACCCGCTCTGTGCCCTCCTGTAAATCCCGCAGGATCAGCTGATCCCACTCATCCTGATTTTGAACATAGCTCAGGTAGCGCCCATCCGGTGAAAACGCCGGCTGCAGGATGGGGATCTCTACCCCACCTGCCAGATTCTGCGCTGCCTGAATTCTGGGCGGATCGCCCTCCAAAACGGCGTACATCAGCCGCGTGCCGTCCCAGGGCATGTTGGGATGGTCCCACTCGATCCACGCCAGTGCTTCCCCTGAGGGATGCCAGACCGGCTGCATGTAGAAATCAGCGCCTTCCGCCAGCTTGCTCGGCCAGTCCTTCCCTGCGGAATCGACCAGCGCCAGCACGTCCCGCCCCTCGTAGGAGTGGACGAAGACCACCCAGCGGTTATCCGGTGAGAGCTGCGGCGCGGCCAGGCTTCCGAAAGCCGGCGTGATCGCCTCCGGGAAGCCCTTTCCCAGGGGACGCCGGTAGAGCCTGCCGTCCTTCGCGGCGAAGATCACCAAGCCGTGACGCACGGCGAAATCCCCGCCGCCGTAGCCCACGCCCCCGCGCACGTTCTTCTCGCCGGAGACCTCATAGGGGGCTTCTCCCAGAGGCTGCGCCAGGAGGACGCCCTTTCCAGAACGCTCCTCCCGCCAGACCAGCGTCTTGCCGTCCGTGTCCCACTGCGAGTCGCCCAGGCGAATCGCCGCGGCGATCAACTCAGTCGTGATCTGGCTCTTCCATAAGCCAAAGGCTTGTTCAATCTTATTCGCTTCATTTTTTTCGCTCATGATTACTTCCTGTTAGAATAATGATGTTCAATTTGCTTATCAAAGGACTGGGTCTGTTACCCTGTAACGCTTATGCTATTATTATACTATTCAAGATGACACGGAAATATCAAAAAGGATTGATAAGAACATGCAAAGAACATTCAAAAAGATAAGCCTCATCACACTTTTAGCCCTTTCATTCCTCGCCGCCTGCAATGCCAATACGCGCACGGGGGATTGGAAGATGTTTGCCATCAATGAAGAACCTGCTATTGATATTCAATTCAAGGTACCGCCGGATTGGTATGTCGAATACTCACCCCGGGCGGATAAAGGCGGGCAGTGGGGCGTTGCCCTCATGCCGCCCAAATGTTCATCCGATCAGGAGACGCCCTATTCCAATAATTGCATCAGCCTGACCATCGCACTTAAAGACCAGACTGAATTTGACAGGGCGGGATTCCTCTCCCTCATCAGCGAGAGCATCCCCATCAAAGACACCGAGGACGAGCAGACGACGCTCATCAATCAAGAGGACTTCAAGGTGAACGGAATTGACCTTCAGCGCCATGATCACAAAATGCTCGTGGAGGATGAGGAGGTTCAGCTTTCCTTCATCTTCTTCGAGACGGAGAACGCCTATTATTATTTCATCGCTGAAGTCCCCTATGATGAACGCCAAAGTGACTTAGCTAAGAATTTCGACCTGATGATCGAGACCCTAGAAGAAATCGATGGGTGATGCCCGGAAATCGGGGTTGGGAATGCCCGATCACTGAAATAAAAATGTTGACGCTGGGGGTGGGGCGTGCTACAATAATGACCTGATGATGGGCGTGTAGCTCAATGGTAGAGCAGTGGCCTTTTAAGCCATTGGTTGGGAGTTCGAGCCTCCCCACGCTCATGTGAAAATACCCCTAAATATGGGGTATTTTTCTTTGAATTGATCTTATTTTGTGGTTGGTTTATTGTGTGTTATCCCAATGATTCTTTTCTGGTGCAATTCTGGTGCAATTATCCTTAACCATTCCATCAAGAGAATTAATGCTCTTTATCTTTTGGAGGATTAGGATCATTCCCTGGAGAAATCGTATCTTTGCTTCTGATTTTTCCATCCAAACCTTTTGTGGTTAATTCTCCCCCACCTTGATTCTTTAGATTTTGACGAGCTGCCTTTTCTGCATCCCTTTGGGTTTTATGAAGACTGGTTGCTTTTTCAGCATCATTTCTTTTATTAACCCATACACCATCAGACCTTTTGTAAACTGTTCGATCTTTGCCTTTACTCATTATATCCCTCCGAAATCTATTTTCTCATAAATAGAACGTATAGTCTATTTATACATTAAATCATCTTAAAATTCAATTGGCTTTTCGGTTATTAATAAAAATATTATATTTCATATTGCCTATCAATCTTTTCCTGAAATCAGGAGATCAAGAATTTTTGCAGCTTCACTTTGCATGGATGGCATCAAATGACCGTAAACATCTAAGGTGATACTCGGCTGGGCATGACCCAACCGTTGGGATGCTACCAGAACATCAACGCCGTTATTCAGCATGAGAGAAGCAGCAGTATGGCGCAGATCATGAAAACGGATTCTTGGCAATCCGGCTTTTTTCAACAGCTTTCTAAATTCCTTTAATAAATTGGATGGGTCAACAGCAGTGCCAATACTTGATGGAAAGACAAAGCCCTCATCCTGCCAGTATTCGTTTTCCTTCTCTTTTTCAAGTTTTTTCTTTTGGGATCGTAATACCGCAACCGTATCTTTACCTAATTTTATTGTCCTGATGGATGATTCGGTTTTCGGTTTCCCAATTTGCAAACCACCCCCTGGAATCCTTTTCAGGTTAAATTTCACATTGAGAATACCCTTTTCCAAATCAAGGTTTTCCCATTTGAGCGCCAATAATTCACCTTCTCGCATACCTGTTACCACTGCTAAATAATAAAGAGGATAGTACCAATCATTTGTTTCTTTAGATACTTTGAGAAGCTTTTGAGTTTGCGCTTGTGTGAGAAATTTCATTGGTTTGGGATTCGGTTTAGGTGGATTGGTGGCAGCATCTGGATTGTAGGGAATCATCCCAAATTTTCTTGCTGAATTTAAAGACGCATGAATAACTGTGTGAGTCTTTTGAACAGTCCGCAATCCAACCCCATCCGAGACTTTCGAATTATAAAATCTTTGAATTTGCCTTGCGTTTAATTCCCGAAGTCGAATTCGACCCAGCACTGGCTTAATATAATCTCGAACAATTTGTGAATAATAGCTGTGCGTTTGAACTGCAACATGATGTTTTTTTGATACCAGCCACTCATCAAGCCATTCTCCAAATGTTATCGTTGCGCCTTCATGGGTTAACCCTCTTTCCATATCGTTGCGGGTTTCTCTAACCCATTTCTGTGCTTCTTTTCTTGTGTCTGCCGTAAAGCTTAAACGCTTGCCTTTAATCGAAATCTGCGCTCTCCACTTGCCGTTAGAACGTTGGTATATTGTGCCTTCTTTATTACCCCTGCGCTTGCTCATTTGCCCTCTGATGGCTGTAAATTGAATTCTATATACGCTTGTAAATCCTTGACCCTTACCCGCCGAGAAGATCGGATATGGACCGATCGGATTTCTCCAGTTTGCACCAGGTTATAAGCCATAGCACGACTAATGCTTAGGATACTCGCAACCTCTGGAATTTTTAATAAACGGTGAACCTCATCATTCTTCTTCATTTTCTTCCCCTTTATTTATTTTATTTGCCATATTTTTACTCTTTTTTTATTAATCAACGCACCTCGGGGGTCAAGTAGAAGCCCCTCGGTGCTTCTCTTGATTGAATTGTTCAGCTTAGCGACCATTGAATAATCTCTCGGTAATCACAAGAGAAAAATCTTTTGATCGTTTTATTCGACCTCTGCATTTTCTTGCTCTACCCACCAATTCGGTAAAAAAGCTGGCGTATAGATCTTCTTTGCAAAATAAGGCAATCCCATTTCACCGCATTTAGCGATGTATTTTGTCAGGTAATAAACTGCGTTCTCGTTTTGTTTGACCAATTCCGGCTTGGCAAATCCAGCCCATGCGTTCCAGTATTTATGAATTGTTTGAAAATTGACTGGTCGATCTATCAACACATGAAAGTGAATGACATCCCTTTTTTGATATTCAATGCTGGCAATATAAGAAAAATAGGAATGACCAACATAATTGATGTAACGAAGCCCAAATGTTTCTTCGTTAAGAATTCTTATTAGATATTTGAATTTTCTTAAAGCTGTTTCGGGATAGGTTTCTTCTCTGAATGTGAGTGTTAGAAATACCCGCCAGTCTCTCATGGAAAGCCATTCAGACCAGGATTTTCTAAGTCTTTTTCTTACAACTCTGGAATCCCAAACGTTGGAAGCATCATCAAAATATTCTAGGTTTTCATTTTTAAATGGATCAAACTCTTTTTGTCTTAGATTCTCAGATTTGTAATCTTCTAACAATTCTGAAAGTTGAATTGCTCCATTTTCTCGATTCGTATTTTCTTTCATAAGATCACTAGTCATTCCTGAACTCAATCCATTAATCAATAACTATTTTTGATGCGTCTTGCGCAAGAGTTCCGTCCTCGTCACCTGCGGTCGGTTCCTTGCGCAAGATCGCTAAAATGGTTGTTAGACCCTTCTTTTACGCCTAATTGTTCTGATAGCTGGACGGTTCCCATCATTAGGGCAGTTTTGAAAAACTCAGATTTCTTCAGACCAGATTTTTCTAACCACGAGAGCATAGCTTGTTTTACAGTCCAAGGAACAACAATGTTCACTCGTCCGTATTTTCCAGATCTGGCTTTTATGACTTCTTCAGACATCAAATCTCCGTTTCAACTTTTTCCGCCCGCCGCCCGTCCCTCCGGCAGCCTATCACGCTCACGCTCCATATCAAGCCCGTTTGGCTTGCGCCGCTTCGCTCATCGGGCTTGACAAGGAGCCTCCGTTCACGTGAATGAGTCGGCTGCGGACGGTCGGTTAAGGCTAATGAAAGAAGCGAAAAAAGTTGCTTTGAAAAGAAAAATACTTTCACATTTGCGTATCTGTTGATACGGGTGTAAGATATATATAGTGAATTCACACCTGATCGATACGTTAGCAAGGTCATTATATACGATAAACGTATCAATGTCAAGAGGATAATATGGGATTGTTAAATTCTCTATATGAAAAGTTTTCTGTTGGGGACACGCCTAACCGTTTTACAATCGAGATGGGAAAATTGATCCGTCAAGCAAGAGAAGAAGCGGGATTTAGCCAAAGAAGATTGGCATCAAAAATTTATAGGAGACAGGCTGCACTTTCTGACATGGAAAACGGGAAAATGGAGCCTAACGCCAGCACATTATTGTCAATGGCTTACCATCTAAATAAACCAATTTCGTATTTTTTCCCAGATCGATTTAACCCTGAAATTAATTTGGATACCTTATCTGATTTAGAAAAAGAAATTCTTATCAATGTGAAGCAGCTTGATGAAGATAATCAAGCTAGAATACTTGCTCAGCTTCGAGCATTATCTAATCTTGAAAATAACTCTAAAGGTTAGATGATAGATTATCATAGACATTCGAAATGGGAAGGAAATTAATATGAACAAACTTTACTATGGGGACAATTTAGACATTCTCAGACGATATATCAAAGATGAAACAATAGATTTAGTTTATCTTGATCCTCCCTTCAATAGCAAAGCGACATATAACGTTTTATTTGGTAATAAAGATGAACCAGATGCTACAGCTCAAATTAAAGCTTTTGATGATACCTGGCATTGGGATCAATCAGCTGCAGAAGCTTTTAGAGAAATTGTTGAAAGTGGTGGCGATTTATCTAGAGCAATGCAAGCATTTAGATTGTTTTTGGGTGACAATGATATGCTGGCTTATTTATCTATGATGGCACCAAGATTACAAGAGTTAAGGCGTGTCATGAAACCAACAGCTAGTATTTATCTTCATTGTGATCCAACAGCAAGCCACTATTTAAAAATTTTAATGGATGCAGTTTTTGGCGCAGATAATTTTATCAATGAAATAGTCTGGCACTACCATACAGGTGGAGCAAGTAAAAGTCACTATTCGAGAAAACATGACATAATATTTTTCTACTCAAAAACAGAAGATTATAATTTTTATGCTGAAAGAGTGAAAATACCAAGAACAAAAAAAGCATTAAAGAGAGCACAAAATCCTAAGGGAGCTAGGATATCTGCGGATGACACCACAAAACTACCTGAAGATGTTTTTGAAATTCAGGCATTGAACCCTATGTCAAATGAAAGATTAGGATATCCCACACAAAAACCTGAAGAACTACTAGAAAAAATCATTCTAGCAAGCTCCAATGAAGGTGAAATTATTTTAGATCCTTTTTGTGGATGTGGAACAGCTATAGTTGCTGCGCAAAGATTAAATCGTGAATGGATAGGGGTAGATATAACTCACTTAGCTGTTGGATTAATGAAACATAGGTTACAGGATACTTTTGGCGATCAGGTTGATTATGAAGTTTTAGGCGAACCAGTATCGCTAGAAGGTGCAGAAGCTCTAGCTAAACAAGATCCATTCCAATTCCAATGGTGGGCATTAGGATTAGTAGGTGCAAGACCAAATGAACAGAAGAAAGGTGCGGACGCGGGAATTGATGGACGTATTTATTTTCATGATGAAGCCAATGGTGACACAAAACAAGTTATAATTTCGGTTAAAGCTGGGAAACCTCATTTATCATATATGCGTGATCTGCGTGGTGTTTTAGATAGAGAGGACGCAGAAATTGGTGTTTTGATAACAATGCAAGGACCAACCCAACCAATGAAAGCAGAAGCCGCAAGTGGTGGTTTTTATGAATCTCCAGGATGGGGAGAAAGATATCCGAAATTACAAATCCTTACAATTGAAGAATTGCTTGATGGAAAAGGGATTGATATGCCGCCTATTGGTCAGGTGAATGTTACTTTCAAAAAAGCACCTAGATCAAGCCGAGATGAGGGAGTTCAACCCGGTCTTGGATTGGAGGAGTAGAAAATATGGATCAGAAACTTAAGCATCTTGAATTCATCCAGGGTGTAATTAACAGATTATCAACCAATTCATTTCTATTAAAGGGTTGGAGTGTCGTTTTGGTTTCAGCACTTTTTGCTTTATCTGCACAGAATTCATGTGGGAAATTTATTTTGTTATCTTTTTTTCCAGCAATCGTATTCTGGGGACTCGATGGCTATTTTCTTACCCTCGAGAGAAAATATCGTGTTTTATATGATAATGTCCGTGAAAAAGATCCCAAAAATATCGATTTCTCCATGAATATTAAGGATATTGATAAAGGAATTGTTGGATGGATTAACGCAACTTTTTCACGATCGTTAATTGCATTCCATGGCATACTCATCATTGCTATTATTATGGTAATGATCATACAAAATTAACTAAGGAGAACAGCATGGCCAGACGTTGTTTTTATAGCTTCTATTACAAAGAAGATTGTTTTCGTGCTGCACAGGTGAGATCAATCGGTTCAATCGAAGGTAATAGGCCAGCTTCTGATAATGATTGGGAAGCTATCACTGGTGGAGGCGACTGGGCTATTAAAAGATGGATTGCTGAACAAATGAAAGGGAAATCCTGTACTATAGTTCTTGTCGGATCTAATACTGCGGGCAGAAAATGGATTAACTATGAGATAGAAGAATCCTGGAAAAAAGGGATGGGAGTAGTGGGAATTCATATTTATAATTTAAAAGATTCTCGTTCAATGACTTCTCAAAAGGGTCAAAATCCATTTTCCTACATTCAATATGATGCAACAAGAAGATTATCTTCAATCGTGAAGTGTTATGATCCTGGAGGTTATACCAGCAAGGAGAGCTATGCTTGGATAAAGAGGAATCTTTCAGCTGCTGTTGAGGAAGCAATCAATATCAGGGCAAGTCATTGAGTTCTTTGATTTCACATAACTATATTTGCTTGATATTGCTTGCAAGATTAGCAACATATGAAGTTTTATTTTTCTTTACCTAATTGGAATTACCCAGTTATCCGCTCGGTCATAGGATCAAATCATACCTGACCTAATGTTTTCGCAAATTTGAGATAGCCCCCAATTAGGCATTTGCTAACTCGCAAACTTAACGACCAATTTGATGAATACCTGAGATTAAACCTAAATTACAGCCGAAAAACTTAAGAACATAATTTTTTCCAGCAATAATTCCATCAATATAATTTTTTGATATTTAGGGTAATTATGCAACAATATTTATTGGATAATATTTTTCCTCAAGCTGAATAAAATTTGATCCGGGTTTTAATTTCCAAATGGTTTCTCTTTTTGTGTTTTGTGCATCAATTTCTCCCATTTTTAATATGTTTTCTTTACGATTTTTAATCCAATTGTAAAATACAACTACAATCAACAACCCACCTAATGAATTTAATACATTCTGAAGATTAGCTTTTGAAAAATGAAGATTTCTTTCATGTTTAACTGCATTGTAACTTTGCCACCAATAGGGGTTATTATCTCCTTCCCATTTTTCCCAAGGTATAAAATTTAAGTTATATCTTGGAATGTATACAGTCTCGTGAATGAAGTCATCGAGAATGTGAAATGGTAATGCTTCTTTGATTATTGATCGATAATCATCAATATTTCGAGGTTTTTTAGATTCGTCAAGCAATTTACACAATTGCTTTAGAATTACATCCACCTCTGAAGATGAAGCAAGCAGTAAATGCGCAAATTCAATTGAATAAGTTGAAAGATTCGCCTTATCAAATTCGATAAACCTCGAAACCTTTTCAAGATCCTCTTCAAGAGCTAAAAAATAGTTATAGTGAAGCAATGACTCTTTATCTTTTTTTACAGTCATAATAGTCCCCATCTATACTATGTCATTTTCCATATTTTTACCAATATTTCTACCTTCTTATCACATACTTTCCAAACAAATCTTCTCTTCTTTCTTTTAATTTCCGCAACAGTCTCCTTTGCCAATTTTGATTGTGGATTATTCGATCATAACTAGCTTCAGGGTCTGATAATAATTCAGTTCGTGATCTTTTACTTAATTTTTCCCAATCTTCATACATTATGTAGATCGCATTACCATAAGACACATTTTCAAAAACTACCAAGTTATCATCAAACTTCCCACCAAAATATCTATGAAAACCACTCGTTCCAGTAATTATTTCTTTCGGACCTAAACTAACTAGAAAATCATATCGATTTCCAATTTCCCGTCTTTCACTTTCTGACACTTTCCTGCCAGATGTAATAATTGCAAGATTTGATTCTCGTTCACCTGGCGGTAGTATTTCCCAATTTACCGTTGTCTCCCGTAGAAACTCTTTTAGAGTTGCATCACTTTTAAATACATCTGAGCAACCAACATTTTCTTGTAATAAATTTATGGCAAAAAGTAGATCTTCATCAAAATCATCTGTTTTTCGATTATAAACTCGATTTACTTGAAATTTAAAAATACATTCCTCTTCATCTTTGTTTTCATGAATCAGTTTAATATCAATTTCAAGAAATTTTGGTGGAATTATTTTTTGATTGTAAACTAATCGATCACGTGTTACCTCATGATAACCCTTAGAAGCATCTCCAAAATTTGGGGTATCGTGTGAAAAAGTTTTCCATACTTTCCCTTGTTCTTTCAAAGGAAATTGATGGCCCTCTACATTTCTTCTAGATCGAACACCGTTTATTTTGTTCGGCACTATTTTATTAGGATATTCAATCACATCTTCATGCAAGTTTATACCTATATGTGAATAATCGCCTTTTTCAATATCTGAGAAAGGAATTTTCTTCACGCACGCCACAATGATATTGTCATCCTTAAACGACGAGATTTTTGTTATTAAATTCGATGGAATCTTTAAATATTTTAATTGCCATGGATGTTTCATTAATTCCCTCCGTGAAAATTATTGCCAATCATAATCAATAATATTATATAATAACTGAAGCTTCATTTCAAAAAATTCTAGTTTTCCCATTGAAACTATCAAAAATTTTGGATAAACCGGTGCAATTTCGGTGCAATACGTATATAACTAATATATCTAATAGACACATAAGACAATAAATAAACAATCTTTATACAAAATTGGATAAAATCTTTTCAAATAAACAAAATAATGATATTCATTTAGGCCTTTTAAGCCATTGGTTGGGAGTTCGAGCCTCCCCACGCTTATGATTTTGTTTTTAAGAAATGGGTGAATAGGAAAAAATAGGGATCAGTTATTATGAAAATCATAAAGACAATATTGATCATTATTTCTATTATCGCAGTATTAGGATTCAGTTTATTTATCTACTTTGCAATAAATGAATTTAATGGCGATCCCGCTGGTTGGGTGCAAGCTGCTATTGCAGCAATAGAAATCCCAATTATTGTCTGGGGGATTTCTCGAATATTAAAGGAAATTCAATTAAAACCCGAATTGGATTTTGGCATCTTTCATGGTATTGCCCCAGATGATTACACCGATTTCATGAAAAAACCTTTACACAGAAAAACCATAACAGATAAGTTGCCTACAAATTTTTCTTTTGTCATTCTAAATAAAGGAAAAATGACAGCCGAAGATGTAAAATTTGATTTAAGATATAAACAATTTGGCGAAAAGTGTTATCTTCCTATTAATGTTCATGATCCTGTTTTTGAATCACAACATCCTAATGAAATAACAAATAACGAAACTATTTATAAGAAATGTGAAAACTTAAACCCAGGAGAATTCGATTATTATTTATTTGAAATCTATCCGAGCCCCTCAAACAAATGTGAAGACCCAAATAATAAAAGTTGGGAATTAGAGTTCAAAGTTAAAATCTATTCTAAGGAGTTAAGTTCCCCCCAAACTGGATCTGTCTTTATCAAAATCAATCAATCATCTACTAAATAGTATACAGCTTCAACAAAAAGACTAACTTTGCTCAGACCAATCCCTAATAGATACTGAAAATGGTTAGTTGTACGGTGGGCAGAAAGGCATTGCCCACCACTCCTTTGCCTTTGCGAGGCATCACCGTAAGTGGCGATATGAGAGAATTTTTGGTGGGTTGGCAACACACCCTACGAGTTTTGAGTCATTGGTTGGGAGTTCGAGCCTTCCACCCTACGCCTCAACCACTGCTTTTCTGGCTGTCTTATTTAGTCGTCCACGCTCGTGAGCGGAAAGCCATTGTTTGCGGATACGATAAGCGAGCGGCGTAACTTCCAAAAGCTCATCCCTGCCCAGATACTCGATGGCTTCTTCAAGACTCATGTGAGTGGAGGTCGTTAATCGTACTTCTTTGTCTGCATTGGCTGCCCGCATATTGGTGAGTTCTTTTTTCTTGCAGACATTGATATCCAGGTCCCCGGGACGCTGGTGTTTCCCAACCACCATACCGGCATAGACGGGTATGCCTGGCCCGTAGAACAAAGTCCCCCGTTCTTCAGCGTTCTTTAAGCCAAAGGTGGTTGTCACACCGGTCTCGAAAGCTACCAGGGAGCCGGATGCGCGCTCGCTGATTTCCCCTGAATGCGGTAAATAGCCATGAAAGAGCGTATGGATGACACCATCTCCGCGCGTGGCAGACAGAAATTGAGATCGAAAGCCTAGTAAACCACGGGTTGGCACCAAGAATTCTAAACGTACGTTGCCTGCAGTGGTGTTAACCATATTCTTCATGACACCATGCCGTGTTCCCAGCATTTCAACGACCATGCCAACCGTATCCGGGCTGGTCTCGATATACACGTCCTCGAAAGGCTCCAACGTTTTGCCCTCATCATTCTGCTTTAGGATCACATCTGGCTTCGACACCTGGAATTCATACCCTTCCCGACGTAAGGTTTCAATCAAAATAGCCAGATGCAGCTCCCCCCTGCCAGAGACTCGGAAGGAGTCTGGGCTGTCGCCTTCGACCACTTTTAGGGCGACGTTCGTACGCAGTTCATCGAACAGGCGCTGGCGTAATTTTCGGGAGGTGCTCCATTTGCCTTCACGTCCAGAAAAAGGTGACGCGTTGACTCCAAAAGTCATATGCACGGTAGGTTCCTCAACCTGGATAGGAGGCAAAGGTTGAGGGTGCTCCGGATCGGTCAGCGTCTCACCAATGGCAATCCCCTCCAACCCTGCCA
>Ga0307431_1001214_pt1 | contig 15258 bp, 20 predicted proteins | sample SalMarWE160170MG_FD_202155 | JGI IMG/M metagenome (GOLD analysis project Ga0307431, IMG submission 202155) | Salt marsh sediment microbial communities from the Plum Island Ecosystem LTER, Massachusetts, United States - WE1603-170 | ecosystem: Environmental > Aquatic > Marine > Intertidal zone >...
AACCACTTTCACACAATGTGCAACGTGTCATAGAACTATCTGGCTTTAATGTTGACATATATCAAGGAGAATGGACTGTTGGTGGAAAAAAGAAAAAGATTGTAAAAAAAGGGTGCGAAATATGAGTTAGAATCATAATTATTTGTTATTTTTCCTGAAAGAGTAAAGTAATCATCTTCCTGTTGTTTCGGTTGTGTTTTTGTTGCTGGATTTTGATTAGTACATCCACTCAACCCAACCGCTAAAAGCAAAACGACTATTCCAAATGCTATTAGATGTTTATTCATTTTCGTAGTTCTCCCTTACAGATACTTAATTAGTTATAACTCTTAAAGGTTTGTTTAACAGATGTTAATTACATCTTTCAATATCTATATAATTTCATAACATATATTTTTACATTTCACTAAGTAAGTCTATTAGTTCTTCAAATCCAAAATCATGCTTAACACTATATCCTGTATACTGGCTTATATACCATACATCATAATTTGTACTATCAAAATTACTTCTTGCATTTTTATAGTCTTTATTTATAATAGATTCCAATCCACCAATTATGTGATTCCTTGCTTTTTGATACTCACCAAATCTGTCAAAAGTACTTAAGTCGTGATTATTCAATTCTACTTTATGAATTTCAAATTGCGTGTCAGTATAATTAATTATATCACTTTTCGTTTTGAGTGAATTTCTAATATTTGTAACAGTTTCTCTGAAAGATAGACTTTCTTTATAGATAGCATTGTACATGTCATCTACTGTATCATAAGTTTTAGTTAACACATCTGAACCATCTGGTTTTTCATTAGATTGTTCTACACATCCACTAAAACCAACTGCTAAAAGCATCAGCGTTATTCCTATTACAATAAGATGTTTTTTCATTTTTTCACTCTAAAAATCTACAATTAACCTATTCATAACTTATTTCTACCTGCCAATTTCCATCTGCTTCTATACTTATATAATGAATGCCGGTTGAAATCCCATACTCTCCCATACTCACTAATACGCTGCCATCATAATTCCCTATTTCATTTACTAATAGTTCTTCTCTATCGCCAGAAATGTGATATAACCAAATAATAAAGTTAGATGATCCTACATGATGCATTTCAAAATTAACAGCACCATTTCCGCTTTCTAACATAAACGGTGAAGGAACATCTGCACCAGACCCTGTGAATGTCTGTGGTATGCTTGGTGCTGTTGAAGGAGTCGGTTGTTCGATGCTCACTTCCCAATTTCCATCTGCGGTAACGTCGAGCACATACTCTCCGGGTTTTACATCAGAAAAACCGTCATAAACACCAACTATTCTGCTCCCAGAATATGGTCCTATTTCATTTACCAATAATTCTTCATTTTCTCCTGAACTAACATTGTATAACCAGATAATAAAGTTGGAGTCTCCATCGTGAATCATATCAAATATTGCAATACCAGCAATCAGATTGAAATGAGAGGTGACATCATCTCCGATTCCAGATAATATTATTGGATGATTTGGATATAATGGGTCATATAGTGGGTCACCAACAAGATATTTCGCAAGATAATAAACATCTCCAACATTTATCTTACCATCACTATTAACATCACCCTCAGCATGCAAAATAACATATAGCGGATTGCCTACAATATGCAATGCTAAATACCTAACATCACCGGAATTAAGTTTATTATCACCATTCATATCTCCTAATGTTGCTGCATCTACTTTTGGTAATTGTACTAAACATCCAACAATTAATAATACTAGTGCCATTCCAATTACAATTAAGTGTTTTTTCATATACGTAACCTCTCCCTTACAGATATTTAACAAGTTATTACTAATTAATGTTTGGATAACAGATGTTAATATTAGATTAATCCTTTGTAAGTTAACATTTTGAACTTTATGATAAAGAATACCAAAGAGAAGGTCGGAAATAACCCTCTCTTTGAATATGGTTAGTGATTATTTTTTCACATTGGTCTAAGTGTCCCTGCAAATACTTGCCATGCTAATGCTGATTTTGCGATTAAACTAAGGACAATATACATTTTTTCCCCATATAGATAATCTCTCCATTTCCCGATTCTTTTGTATTGAAGAACCATATTTATAGCAAATAAATTGAAAAATACCGCAATAGTGATAAAGATTGCAATAACAAAATCTGGAACTGATTCAGCAGTAATTAAGGGAATAAACACGACAACCCAAGGAATAAATCCTGCAATACATCCAATTATATAGGATGTCCAATTATTCTTTTTTGTTGTTTGGTTATGCAGTTCCATCATAAGACCCATGAGATTCATCACTGCTGTAAGAGTGAATAGTGCAATCAATGTTCCAATATCATAAATGGTGACCAGCATTGCGATAATAAACATCATTAACGATGCACTAAATGAATATTCAAACCATCTTGCAGGATTCATATGTGTTTTTAATTTTTTTACATACCACTGATACAATACAGTTGCAATAAGAAAATGGGCAACCGCAGACATAAATAAAAACAATGCAACCAATGGACCAATTCTTAGGTCCATAAATGTTACAGCAACAGGTGCAATGGTTTGAGTTGCGGTATTAAATTCAGGGGTTGTATAGGTTAATGGTAAAGTGAAATCATTACTTAAAAAGAGCATTAAGAACCCTTGAATAAGGTGGAAAAATCCCATGATGAGATTAAAATGTTTCAGTTTTGTAAAACATTGGTCACCTCGGAGGGTAAAACAATCCATTGTTTTTGATTCCTCTTTAGATAAGTTAAAGGTGAATTTTCCAAAGGTTTTACAATTTGGACATGATAGATTTATGGTTTGATTTGCTTTTCCAGTTACTTTAAATATATGATCACAATTAGGACATTTTATTTTTTTTTCGATCATTATTCAACCACCTTTTCTTACTATTTCTATTTGCATTAGCATGATTTATTTCATATATAATTGTATGTAAAAAATTTGAAAATGTAAAAACAATGTTGCTTAATAATTATTAAAGATAGGTAACATGTTAATAAAAAATTGTACATAATAAAGTTTTCTAATTTTTTATCAAATGTAAAATTTGATGTTTAGATAAAAGGATTGGGATCAATATAGGCATTAATTGATATTGGAATTGTTTGATTTGTGTTTTTTATTGAAAAATCTCCAACTATACTTATTAAATACCAATCTGGGATTAATTTATTACCTCCAGATTTAATAATGTCCATATACTTCATTAGTAAGGTTGTTTTTATACAAGATTCTTTTTGTGAAGAAAGATCACATGGATTCATTGGTCCTTCAGCAATTAATATACTTTTATTATCGGTTGATCCTGAGATACTGCATACTAGGTTAATTGCTTCAAATGGAATTTTTGTTGGATTATATATTTTTAAACCAACAATTGTTTCAACCCCATTTATTCTAATATTAAAATCTCCTGATATAGATATATCCATAATTTCATTTAAAAATAAGAATTGTTTAATATCTGGTACATCCATTTCGGCAATAGCTGATACATTTATTGTTTTATTTAAACCAGCAATAGATGCTCCAGCTAATGCATGTAAACTAAGTATTATTTTATTAGATCCTAATGATTCATATGTAATATTTGCATAAAATGGAATTTTTTTCAGTTCATTTGAATTGATATAACTATCTGGGATGATTACTTTTCCTAATTCTGATCCTTTATCATCTGAAATAATACTTGATAAATCTTTGATATATATTTTAAAATTATTTTTATTATTAATGCTAATATTTCCTGCTAGAATAACACCTTTATAATTGACATCAACTACATGAGATGAAATCATGATTTCTGGCGGATTCATATTTTCAATAATTGTATCAATCGATGCAGTTACTTGAATTAATATTGGGATATTTTTCTTAAATAATCCTAGGATGTCTATAGCTATTGAACCTGTTATATCTATCTTTATTGGTGAAAAATCATAATCTTTTAAGCTAACCGTTGATTCTGAAAGAAATGTTTTATTTTCATTTGTTTTAATTACTCCACCATTAACATGAATAGTACCAAGGTTTTTTCCATTGGGTGTTTTTATGTTGATAGATAAATTATCAATGATAAATGAAAAAAAGTTTGTATTTATCATATTGATTTTGGTTTTTATTACAACATCATTTTCTGTAATATCTACGATTTCTATTGATGCATTAATTTTTGGAATTTCAATTGCATTTAAGGTATATATGAAAAAACTCCCTATTATGATATTTATGAGAATAATTAATATAATACTCATAGTTACAATATTTTTTTTCATATGATTAATAATTTATATGTTAATCTTAATATTTAAACTTAATACTTTTTAATAGATATTTTTTATTATTATAACCTTAAAGTAATAATTATTTAATTTCAATATTGTAAGGGATTATTTAAGATGTAAGTTGAACATAGAATTTTTCAATGATTCCAAAAATTATTAATATTGGCTTTAAATAAGATGAAATGAAAAACATGGATAACTATCAAATATTGATCTATATAATCATAATTTTTATTACATTTATTTTAATGGAAGGAGTAGCTTGGTTTTTACATAAATATATCATGCATGGATTCGGATGGTTTCTACATGAAGACCATCACCGATCAAGCAAAGGAAAATTCGAAAAGAATGATATATTTGGTCTATTTTTTAGTTTATTGTCATTTACTCTAATATTCACTGGATTTTTAGATGGTTTTGATTATAAATTCGCATTAGGTATTGGCGTTATGCTTTATGGCCTAGGTTATTTCCTTGTTCATGATATCTTTTTTCATAACCGCATTAACATAAAATTTAGGCCAAAAAGTAATTATATTAAGCGTGTTCTGAATTCACATGCAATTCATCATCAAAAAAGCAAAGCTCATTCAGGTGTGTGTTTTGGTTTTCTCTATGCGAGTAAAAAATATAGTAAATAAAATTATTAAGTTGAAGTGAAAATCATATGATTGATATAAATTATCTTGGTTTGGATTTACTCATATTAACATTTCCCTTATTATTTTCATTTAAATGGGTATTCCCATATTATAAAAATTATAAATATTTAGGATTATCGATTATTATTGTCAGCGGTATCTATATTCTATGGGATATTATAGTTACAGCACGTGGCGACTGGTGGTTTAATCATGAATATCTCATTGGATTTGAAATATTTGGTCTTCCTTTAGAAGAAATATTATTTTTTCTTGTGGTTCCTTATTCATGTATTTTTATCTATGAAAACCTTGAATATTTTTTCAAAAAGAGAGAATTATGGTATAATAGGGAATTCTACTATATCATAGGAGTATTATTTTTCATTGTAGGTATCATTTTTTATCAGCAAGAGTATACAATCCTTGCATTATGTTCATGTGGTTTCTTTTTCTTAGTCTCAAACAAGGTTTATCCAACTCTATTAAAATCAAGGAACTTTTGGTTATATATTTTAATTTCATTCATTGCTTTTATAATTTTCAATTATTTATTAACAAGTATTCCAATTGTTCTTTATAATCCAGAAGCGATATGGGGTGGGACTGTTTCTCAAATTTGGAATGGAAGATTAATAACCATACCATTTGAAGATTTTTTTTATAATTTTAGTATGTTATCATTTTACCTTCTGGTATATGATTATTTTAAAAATTCAAAAAAAATATGCAATACTATCAAAAATCAAGAAAAGGAAAAAATGGGGGAATAAAGATGAATTCAAAAAAAATAATGATTATTGGTTCAGGATTTGGAGGATTATCAGCAGCAGCAATATTAGCAAATCAAGGTCACAATGTTACAGTAATTGAAAAAAACGATCACCCTGGGGGAAGAGCCTCAGTATGGAAAAAAGATGGGTTCGTATTTGATATGGGACCTTCATGGTATCTTATGCCAGATGTTTTTGAAAAATTTTTTAATATATTTAATAAAAAACCTGAAGAGTATATGCAATTAACTCGTCTTGATCCTTCTTATCGAGTATTTTTCGATAACGATGATTTTGTTGATATTTCAACAGATTTAGAAAAAAACTTGGATTTATTTGAAAGACTTGAACCAGGTGCCAAAGAGAAAATGATAAAGTATATGGAAAAAAGTAAGTATGAATATGAGATTGCAATGAAAGATTTTATTTACAAAGATTATAAGCATCTCACTGATTTTTTTAAACCCCGGTTAATCTATGAAGGAACCAAGCTTCATATGTTTGAAAAACTTGATGATTACGCACAACGGTATTTTAAAAGTGAAAAAATAAGAAAAATCCTTGAATATACAATTGTTTTTCTTGGTGGAAGTCCTTACGATAGTCCAGCGCTGTATTCTTTGATGTCTCATGTTGATTTTAATATGGGTGTCTGGTTTCCAAAAGGAGGAATTGCTGCTCTTGCCAAATCAATGCATACTTTAGCAATTGAACAAGGTGCTGAATTTATTTTTAATGAACCTGTTGAAAAAATCCTTGTTGAAAAAGGAAAAGCAACCAGTGTAAAAACATCATCAAGTAAATATGATGCAGACATTGTTGTTGTTAATGCTGATTATGCATGGGCAGAAATGAATCTTTTAGATGATAAACATCAGTCATATTCAAAGAAATATTGGGAAAAACGAAAGATTGCTCCTTCAGCTTATTTATTATATCTTGGCCTAGATAAGCAATTAAAGCATTTTTTACATCATAATCTTTATTTTCATCCATCATGGGATGAACATTTTGATGATATCTTTAAGGATCCGAAATGGCCAGAAAAATTTTCTTATTATGTTTCATGCATATCAAAGACTGATCCTGATTCTGCTATTAAAAATGGTGAAAATGTATTTGTATTAATTCCTGTTGCACCTGATTTAAAGGATACATCTGAAGTTCGTGAAAAATATTTTAATAAAGTTATTGATCACATGGAGGAATTAGCGCAAGAAAATATAAAAGATCATATCGTTGTAAAACGTATTTTTAGTCATTCGGATTTTTCAGAAAGATATAATGCTTATAAAGGAACAGCACTTGGACTTGCTCATACACTAAAACAAACAGCGATTTTCAGACCAAAACATCAAAGTAAAAAAATTAAAAATCTATATTACACGGGTCATTATAATCATCCAGGTATTGGTGTTCCTATGGTAATCATTTCATCACAAATAGTTGCAGATATGATAAAGAAGACTTATGATAATTGATAAAACGATATTTCAAATTTTCAGACAGGGAAGTAGAACCTACTTTTATAGTAGTTTATTTTTTCCAACTAAAATTCGAAGAAAAGTGTTTATATTATATGCTTTTGTCAGAATGGCTGATAATTTTGTTGATCAAATTCCTCAGGATAAAGAAGGTTTTTATCAGTTTATTGAACGGTTTGAAAAATCCTGGGATGGTGAAAAATCAGGTGATATTGTTATTGATTCGTTTGTAATTCTTGCTAAAAATAATGGTTTTGAAAAGATATGGATTGATTCATTTTTAAAATCTATGGAAATGGATCTTACTCATAAAATATATTACACTCTAGATGACACACTTGAATATATTTATGGATCTGCTGAAGTCATTGGGTTATTTATGGCAAAAATTTTAGGTTTATCTGAAAAATCATATGAACATGCAAGATATCTTGGTAGGGCAATGCAATATATCAATTTTATTCGTGATATTCATGAAGATAATAAATTAAATAGATTTTATTTTCCAAGAGATGAATTGGAAAATTTCAATCTAGAAAATTTAAATCGGGATTATGTTTTTAATCATAAGAATTCATTTCAAAATTTTATTTATAAACAATTAGATCGATATTGTGGTTGGCAAGAATGGGCTGAAATTGGTTATAATTTTATTCCAAGACGATTTCTTATTCCAATAAAAACAGCTTCTGAAATGTATAAATGGACTGGAAGAAAAATTCATGAAGATCCTTTTATGATATATCATTTGAAAGTTAAACCAATGGTTTCTCAAATTTTGGTAAATACAGTTGTTAATATTATTGATGTTATGGTGAAAAAGGATCAAAAATTTCAGTGTAAACACTCAAAATAATTAATTATGAGATGAATTAATATAATGGAAAGGTTATCTTAACTGATATTTAAATAATGAATTGCTGGAGGTAAAAATTGTGTTATTAATTCAAATTAGTCAATTAATTAAATTAACAAGAGCACATATTGGTATTGCTGTACTCCCTTCCTTTTGGTTAGGTTCATTATTTGCATTGGTTCTTGGTTATGATTTTAATTTATTTATTTATTTTATAGGTTTTATAATTATTTTTCTCATGTATGCATCTGCTTCATATATTAATGATTATTATGATTTTGAAGCAGATAAACATAATAGACAATTTGGCTTTTCTGGTGGAAGTGGTGTTCTTCAAAAATACCCATTATTAAAGGAACCAACTCGTTATTTGGCATTTATTTTTATTTTTATATCTCTACTTTTGACTATTGTTTTAGCAAGTATTACTTTTATTCCTCTTTGGTCGATTGTATTTATTGGAATTGGAGCTTTTTTTTCTTGGTATTATTCCGCGCCACCCATTCGTCTATCGTATAGAGGTGTTGGAGAACTTCCGCATTTTATCGCAGGTTTAATGAATGCTGCTTGGGGGTACATGTTAATAACTGGAACTATTGATGTGATATTGATTATTTTTGCAATACCACTTTCTCTTCATCTATTAAATGTGATATTAATTTTTGAAATTCCTGATAAAGAAGCAGATGTTCATGGTGGAAAAACAAATTTTATTGTAAATCATGGTCGAAAAAATAGTTTTCTTCTAATTTCAATAATTTTCTGGTTTACATCGATCTATCTCTTTTCTCTTGCTTATATTGGATGGTATTCTGAACTTATTAATTTTTATTTACTGGCGATTTTGTCCTGCATGCCATCAATTATATCAACAATAATGTACCTCAGAAAACCTATTGAACAAAGCATTGCTACAAAATCTGCGATACAAACAGCACTATCTTTATTTCTTTTTTCAATTAGTATGCTTGTATATTTTATTATTTTACAGTTTTAAAAGAAAAAATAAGAAAGGATTATTCTGGTACAAAACAAAAATACCAAACATCCATTTCTGTACTAGCAATATTTCCCTGAGTATCTTCGGCTGTTGCTTTAAGAGTAAACACGCCTAATCTAGGTCCGGTCCATTTTAATTCATGATAACCAGAACTTGGATTATATGCTGCGGCATCTCTTAATTCATCATCAATATAGATTTTCACTATGATATCTTCTGCTGCATCAAGGTCATCTTCAACAAACACTTGCACAGGTCTTACTCTAAAACCACCAAATCCCATTGTATCATAAATGATATCTAAATATGTTGCAAATAATCTAATTCCTGAAAAATGGAAATAACCTTTTGTTGGATTTTTGATTTCAACAAGTGGTGGATCATCTTGTTCGGGATCTCGAATAGTTATTGATTTGGTAATTGATCCTTGAATATTACAATAAGCTGTTACTTTTATTATATCACCTGCTTCTGCTGCAAATGCATATTCATAGGTAAATTCAGAGTTTGTTGGCTGACTATCATATGCTTCATCAAATATTGTTTCATCATTAAGTTGAATTAATACCTGATTTACATAATGAACCGTTGGTGCGGGTGTTTCATGAATTATAGTTACGGACAAAAGTCCTTGATCTAAATCATAACTTAATTTCATGTCTATTGGTGGATGTGCCATTGTTGTTGCTGAAAAAACAACTATTGATAGTAGCATCATACTTGTTAATATACTTTTTATCATTTTCATTTTCTTTTTTCTCCTTTTATTCAATTATTATCTTTCTTACATCTCCGGTTGAACCCGTGGGGCCTAGGGTAGTTTTACTTAGAACATAAAGTTCACCATTTTCATCTTCCCCAAAGGAAAGTACAAATCGATTAAATGACTGATCATTTATTAAATCAAAACGTTGCCACAGACCTGGGCTTGTTTCTTCAAGATAAAATAATTTTCCTCTTGGTACAACAAAGCTTGAACTCCAATCTCCAAAAATATATTTTCCATAAAGTGATGGATTTTCAATTCCTCTATAAATATAACCACCAGTTATTGATCTTCCTAAATTATGACTATATTCATGAATTGGATCTTCTAATGAATTTATATCTATACCCAGTTCATCAGCTAAATCAATATCATATGGATGTGTTGCTTCAAGTATTCTCCAACCAAAATTTCCTGGATTATCCATTAAGTTTATTTCTTCCCATTCATCCTGGCCAACATCAGCAATGATTATTTTATCTAATTCTTCATCATATGAAAACCGCCATGGATTTCTAAAACCCCATGCGTATATTTCATCTAAACCATCAGTGTTGAAAAATGGATTATCAGATGGTATTGAATATGTATCACCTGAATCTATATCAATTCTAATAAGGGATCCTAATGCTGTTGTTATATCTTGTCCATTTCCAATATATTCATGTTGATCTCCCGCACCACCACCATCACCAAGACCCAGATATAAATATCCCTCTGGTCCAAAAATGATTTGACCACCATTATGATTTGCTTCAGGTTGATCAATTCTAAAGATTATTTTTTCAGATAATGGATCTGCAATATTTGGATTTTCTGAGACCTTGAATTCTGAAAGAATTGTTTCATGATCAATAGCATCACCTGATTTAGGACTGCTATAATAAATATATAATTTCCCGTTTTCATCGTAATTTGGATGAAATGCAAGACCAAGTAATCCTCTTTCATCATAGGTGAAATCTAATTCAACGATTTTATTTGATATATCTAAAAATGGCTGGTTTAATAATTCATTATTTTCAACAACATATATTTTTCCGATTTGATCTACAATAAATAACCTATTTGTTCCGTCTCCAGCATTTGTTAGATATATAGGTGAGTTGAATCCTTCTGCAACAATATCAAATTTTATATTTGATTCAGTTTCTAAGGAAATAATAAATAAATAAAGCATTCCATTTATTGTTTTTCCAATAGCGTTTTCAATTGTAATTTCAAGGGTTATCTGACCAAAGCCAACTGGTACATTAAACTCAATTAGTATATTTTTGTTTGCTTCAATAGTATCAATAATTCCATTAGATGTTTTGTCAATTCTATTTAATAAACCACCTTTTAGAGTCATCTCCCAATTTATATTATTGGCATCGTCCAGTCCAATATTTTTTATTTCAACACTTATTTTTCTAAAACTACTTGAAATGTTTCCAATGATAATCTCTGACGATGTTTGAGTCTGTGTTGAAATCTGAGATGTTTTTTTATAAAAATTATCTTTAATTTCAGCTGTGACAAGAGATGAAAATGCTGCACTAAATAAAATAATTGAAAGTATTAATATTAAGATTTTTTTTTGCATAAATAAGCCCTCTATTTATTTGCCTAAATTTGAAAGGATAGTTTATTATATATAATTTACGGCGATATATATTTGATTTAATAATTATTGTATATGTAGATTATTATATAATACAATCCTTTTGTATATTAAAATTTTAAACTTTATGATAAAGAATACCAAAGAGAAGTTTGGAAATAGCCTTCTCTTTGAATATGATTAGTGATTATTTTCTTTACTTATGTCATCAAGAACTTGACGTGCAGTTTAATTTGGTATTTTATAAGGAGGCTTACGGCCTAGACCCAGCACATTCCAACCTAAATATTGCAAGATATTACAGATTTTCTCCGAAATATATAAATATTAGTTAATAACATATAGTTATTAGCTAATAACAATTGGTGATTGATATGTCAATATCGGTTCAAGAAAATAAACTAGAGCATTCCCCCACTTTAAATACTGTTCTTATGGTAGAAGAGACCTTAAAAAACATGGATGAAAGTGTAATTACTGTCGCTAAACTAAAAAAGATCCTCCCTAAACAAGTAAATCATAATACGTTAAAGATTATCCTTTCATATCTAGAGTATAGTAACAAAATTGCAGTGACCTTAAAAGGAATAACTTGGATACATAATACCAATTCGCGACTACGTAAAGCAATTTCTGAAGGACTTGAACTATGAAAAATGTACGTGTAATTCTTTCACCAGATGCAGAAGAAGTCTATAAACATTTGAATGAAGAAGCACCAAAATCAAAGACAGAACAGACAATACTTAACGCAATAAATAAAAAAGTGGAATTAATCAAAGTCAATCCACACTACGGGAATCCTATTGCTAAGAAACTTATACCTCAAGAATATAAAGATACGTACGATGTAAACAATCTTTTCAGGGTAGAACTTCCCAACTACTGGAGAATGCTTTATACTCTGACTGATGGTGAATCTAAAATAGAAATTATTGCCTTTGTTCTTGATGTGATAGACCATCTGACATATGATAAAAAGTTTGGTTACAAAGGAAAATAATTACGTCTTCTAAAATTCCAAATTTTTCGTATTTCTCGGAGGACTAAGGAGGCTTACGGCCTAGACCCAGCACATTAATTTTTTTTTAAAATTTTCTGGAAGACCGATAAGAAAAATTAAATACCGCAAAAACCTATTATATTAACATGAATCATATCTTTAGCGTCGTTGTTCATAAAGAAAAAAAGTATTATGTTGCTGAATGTCCTGAAATTGGAACGATATCACAAGGAAAAACCATAGAAGGGGCAATTAAAAATTTAAAGGAAGCGACAGAATTATATCTAGAAGAGTTTCCAACGAAAAAAACATCAAAACCATTTGTCTCGTTTTTTGAGGTAACTTCATATGGTAAAACTTCCAAGACTATCAGGGCATGAACTTATTAGAATTCTTGTACAATTTGGTTTTATTAAAAGCCGTCAAAAAGGTAGCCATGTAATGTTAATTAAAAAGACGAAACAAGGAAAAATCGGATGTGTTGTTCCACTACATGATAAATTAGAAACAGGAACCTTATTGGGGATACTACGGCAAGCAAAAATTGGCAGAGATGAATTTATCAGCATTTACAAAGATAAGTGACAACTCAGCATTGTTCTTACGTCTTCAATTTTTCCAAAATTTAATATTTTACAGGAGTGATAAGGAGGCTTATGGCCTAGATCCAGCACTTATGTTCCTTCTGTTCTACAATTTCGACATAGGTTCTTGCTTATGTTCTATCCAAACATCGGATTTCCGTGCTTATTCACTCCTACACCCATCAGAGCTAGAAACTCTTCCTTATCTATCGGTCCTTCTTTCAGAAGTTCTATATACTTATCTTCTTTGGAAGTTCCTTCTATTCTATGCTTTTGTTCATTATCTTGGATTGCCATTTACAGAATATGATAAACGAGATATGTTAAGATACATATGTCATGTAATACTTTTATTGAAGACGAAAATCATAAATACTTATGGAAGATTAATAGAAAATAAGGAGTAGTGGATGGAAATGAAAAAATTGTTGATTATTGGAATGATAATAGTTTTAGTAGCAACCTCATTTTTTAGTGGTTGTGTAGAGACTGGATCTGTGGGGACTCTTCTTCTTCAGATAACTGATAAACCGGGGGATTTAGATATTCTATATGCAAACGTAACAATATCAATGATACAGGTACACAAATCAGGTGCTGACGATGCTGAAGTGGAAGATGAAAACGATGGCGAAGAAATCGAGAATGTAGATGAATATACTGATGGTTTTATCGCTGATGGAGATGGACCGTATTTCGGAGACGTTGGAGAAGATATCCTTTTTGAGGGAAATGCAACTGATGGATTTACTAAACCATATAATTGGACATGGGATTTTGGAGACGAAAATATATCATATGAACAGAATGCGACTCACAATTACTCGACTGATGGCGAATATGTTGTGAATCTTACTGTTACTAATGATAGTGGTAATGGTGTTCGTGATTGGTATATTACAACTGCGATTATAGGAGAAATCGATGATGATGATACCTCAACAGCAGGATGGTACATCATAGTAGAAGAATCAAAAATCTTTGACCTGATAGCACTTCAAAACGTGACTGATCTACTAGGTCAAAAGAATCTTTCAGCTGGAAAATATACTCAGATTAGATTAACTGTTGAAAAAGCAGAGATTACAATCAATAACAGTGGCGAAATTGAAGTACACGACTTAAAAATACCATCTAGCAAAGTAAAGCTGATTAAACCATTTTGGATTTATAATGATGAAACAACAATTCTTACTCTTGATTTTGATGTTTATAAATCAATCCATAAAGCAGGGAAGGATAAATACATTATGAGACCTACTATTAAAGTAATACAAGAATGATTTTCTCACTATTTTATTTCTTCTAGCTTCTAATTCGAAATTAATTTCAATTGGAAAAATCAATTGGAGAGGATATATGGCAAAGTCATGGTTGATTGTCTTTATCAGGAGAAAAATATATGATGTGCTCAGAGGCGAAACTTATTGGAAATATATCGGAGAGTTGCATATGCTGGAGACTTTGTTTCTAATAAGAATACAAGGTATCTTAAACCCAGACATACAAAAGCTAAGAGAATTCTTATAAAGAGATGGAACCAGTAATTCTACAGTGTGATCCTTCTACCATTTTTATCAAAATATTTGTGGCAGCTATTGCAATACCAGCACTCGATTTGGTTTTCAAAATTATAAGTCAGTTTTCGAGCACATATCGGACAATGATCCATTACCATGTTCAAACTCCTTCGTGTTTCTTATGCTGGATTGTTTTTCTTATACCAAGGACAATCAAAACATGAATCAGGATGGGCAGGGCATCCCTTAAAATTAAATTTTGGCAATAGCCAACATTCATTTCCAAAACCCTCAGTATATGCTTCGCATTTCTCTTTTAGGTTTTTCGGACATTTTATGTATCCCCAGCAGTTTTGCGGATCTTTCTTCATATACTCCTACCATATTATAATCTAAGATTTGTATTATAGTCAACAACCAAACAATTAGGACTTATGAATATAAAATTCATTATCTGAAAAATAAACAGATGATAATTCCTAAATATTACGTACAGGACTATACTTAAAATTACCCTGTAAAAATGCCTGAATGAAATTTTGACACGGAGCGTTTATATAACATTTGTAGCAAAGTATGACATATGAAGGTGAAATAGGGGGCAAAGGCCCCCTATAACCCCTCTTCCACCTTCGCTTCCTCGGCACGCCTTTGCATTTCATGCTGCAGTCATGCCGCATCCCCGCTCGGCGGAAAAAACTGGTAATGTTTGCTG